>Ga0116227_10001930_pt1 | contig 47207 bp, 30 predicted proteins | sample S1TSphgellanicum_FD_89693 | JGI IMG/M metagenome (GOLD analysis project Ga0116227, IMG submission 89693) | Host-associated microbial communities from peat moss isolated from Minnesota, USA - S1T2_Fb - Sphagnum magellanicum MG | ecosystem: Host-associated > Plants > Peat moss > Unclassified... | reverse complement strand
TAAGCAAAAGAGCTCTGAAGAAAAGACTGTCTATATAACAAGGTGCAGTACCTGTGATGCTTATAAAGATGCTTCCCAAATTTTGTGTGCAAGTGGCCACAGACATATGCCGAAATGTTGTGCTTTGCAAAAATTCCTTCTGGGTGTTTCCCTGTCTCTGTTGAGGTTGTGAATGACATAGGAAAATGGCCAAACACAATTTTTGTGACGGGGGCAGAATTATCATGGTCCCATTGGCTGAGTTGTTGGTCAATGTCCACAAGGCTCTGGTCTGTCGGGTGCCCGAAAACATTTGATGGGGCCCGCAGCCCAATCTGCATGGCATGATCAATGCCCACAAAGAGGTGCTTTCGCCCATCCCCTCCCTTCCAAGACACCCCAACAAATGAGATGGTCATGTTCACAAATTACCAGCATTTTTGTTCCAACTGAGGTAGGTCATTCCACATCAAAGTTTGAACTTTGCACAATCTGCAAAGTTCTACACAATTCCCTCCAAAATCCCTCCAAAACTGTATTACCCTAAACCTAAAATAGGACGGCACACAACACTGCAAACAGCAGCCAAGATCATCATCATCTAGCACAGTAAAACAATTTGCTACATTCAGGAACAAACATGTGAAAGAAGTTTCTGATGTACCGTGCTTAGTTCCCAACAGATTGATTCCTCAACATAATTTTGCAACACTTCAATATCAAGGTCTCAATGTGCTTTTGACTTGAATACATATCATGGTAGCATCCATCCACTGTAGAAAACTTGATGATACCTGTAAATTCTTGGAAGCTTACCAAGACAGTGATGCTTTGAACAAGGTTAGTGCGATTCAAGTGGCCATTTACACTATATGCAGAGTAGTAGTCCAAAGAGCTGGATAGCGGAACTCCATACTTGTCATGGTTTCCTCTCATGTCAAAAAAACGTTCAATTGGGAGACCACTGCCATCTGCAACTTTCTGAATAGAGTCCCAATAGTCAATCCATTCAACCTCATCCTGCCTTGTTGCTGTCCTGTCCTTGTTTTTTGCATCTACAAACAAGAGACCCAAAACCTTTCAATTTTGTAGCTAACATGACAGTGAATGAATCATGGGTTTCTCAAGTACCATCTTCATTTCTATGAACTTGACTGCCGAAAGCAGCAGTTGCTCTGTGATCTAAGAGCAACTCCACCAGTGCTCAGCATGTGACCCTGCAAATTAAAATTGGATGAAGAGAAGTCAAAGCATGCTGGTTTGGCTTAGCAAAATGGTTTTGGTCCAGCATTTTTGCACAATTCGCTGAGGCTGATAAAAGGCACAGCAAAGCCTAACACCTGCCAGAGAAGAGTGTAATAAATATGATCTGACTGCTGCTCCCTGTTTCTGATTGGCCAATCATAATGATTGGTCCAGATGGTTTGCTATTAGTAGTCTCCCACCTATTTGCAGTCCCAGGTTTAGTTTTATGGGTGGGGTTGGGAAAAAGTAAATTACTAAACTTGGATGTGAGAAACAGTTTTGCAGGGTCACATTCTAAGAACAAATACTGAGAACATGGAAATGCTCTAACACAATTGGATAAGCTCTGTTTTCCCCTCTATCACTTGCTGCTCTCATTTAGGGATTAGGGTTTCAGATGCTTTCCAGTTTGCAATGAATCCAAATATCAATTTCGAACACAGTTTCTTTCCTCCTGTGCTTTGAATTGAAACCTGATCTCAACAGAATCCAACAGAAAAACCTTACTCTTTATCCAGAATTGAATCAATCATATTCATGTTTGAGGTATGGATCCTTAACCCTAAGAAACTGTCTGCAGAAAAGATTGAAAGAGGAGGAGAGAAATCAAGCAAACCCACCAGTGAGATCGCCAGTGATCCAAACAAGGGCAGGTTTGATGAATTGCAAGGCATGTCCGAGCGCCTTCCTCAGAGCTTTACTCCTCTCTGGGATCCATTTGCTGATGTGTAGATCAGACAATTGCACCACCCATACCACATTTGCAGGTACATTACGATGATCTGCCTTCACAATGTTTTGCCTCCTCTTATTCCAACTGTTCTCCTTTGTGGGTAGTGAGGCATTCGCTTGAATCAATAGCATACAGATGAGAATTCCTCCTCCAAGAACCGCCCTCAACTCTCTTACCTTGAAACCCATTTCGATACCTCAAACCCTAATCTTGTGGCTGTGACTAAGGATTTCCCTTCTTAGCTGCGGATTCTTCACAGAACCAGACTGTCGCTACTGTCGTGCCAAGCTTCCAAAATCTGAAACGACCCATGTAAAAAGAAGCTTCGAGAGCTTCCTAGAGTGCCTACAAACTTCCGAAGCTTTTTAGGGTTTACTGTTTTCAGCTTAGGTCAGGAATAGAAAGCAAGATCATCCAGAGCTGCAAGTTAGGGTTTTTGCAGATCTTTGGGCAATTGATTGATTTCATATAGGTACCAGTTGTGCTTTCGTTTTTTGTGGTGAGCTTCCAGTAGCTGTTGATGATCAATTGTGTTTATTTTGTTGGTGCACAGCTGAGAGCTCTAAGTCTGCTGTTGCTTTGCACCGACAAGACAAGTGCAACAGATTCTTAGCATTCCCAGAGCTTCAGAGGCAGTAGAAACATTGAAATTAAAAAACTGAAATAAGGGAGTGAAGCTGATCTTTGAGCAGATCAACAATGTGGAGTGTGAGCTTCTTCTTCTTCTTCTGGGTTATGGGGAGATCAGAAATCTGGTTACATTGAGGTAGTGACATGAAGCACAAGTCAGTCAGGAATGAAATTCAAGCCATGGAAAGTACTACTGTCATTGACCTGATGCAATTCTCCCCACTTGTGTTTGTATGAAAGTGCAAAAGGATTACCTAGTTGCAGAACGGAATTTTCATTACCAAGTTCTGAAATGAGTTGTTTCCACTTGAATGTACAAGAAAGGTTCTAATATTCTAATCTGAATGCACTCACACTGAAGGATTGGCAACATGTTGCAGAAAAAGAAGCACAATTCGTTCTTCTCCCTCACTGCATCAGGTGTCAAAAACAGTTTCAAAAAGCTTTTTGATTGCATAGTTTTTTATTTATGCAAAGAACTGAATCTGTGCAAATACAATCACATTAACTGCAAAAGCACACAGTCCTTTATTCCTCTCTACATCATCACTGAAAACGTGTTTGACAGTTAGAGATTCCATAGATTTTATTCAGGCAAAGAATTTACTGTACAAAAATATAACTGCATGCATTGAGTTCACAGCAGCACTGCAGAGGTTTCTTTTCCAAACTGACAATAGATGTCGCACATGTATGTCCAATGCAGGTGAACCATTTGGCACCCTCTCCCACTCCCACCTCCCACAGAGCTAGAGGCAAAAACCTGTTAGACAAGAGAGCAAGAGAAACTTGTTCCAGAGAAAGAGAGAGAGATCAGGATCAAGAGAGAGAGATTGAATGTCCATCCACCTTGAATAACCACCAGATCAGAATTTCAAATAAAGATCTGACTTGTTGAACTTTGGAAGTGACAAACAAAAAAGGTAGCTCCAAACAGTAAGTCAGCAGCAGCAGTTTTCATTTTATTTAGTTAGTGTGGCTTGGGGACATGGCCATCCACGGCAAAATTGCGAGTGGCAGCAGGAAGAGCCATGCGCAAGCCATCTAGCTCGGGCTTAGCAATCACTTGGCATCCGAGGCGAGAGGTTTCAGTTAAGCCAAAAGCAAGATCAAGCATGTCATTCTCCTCATCAGAAGGCTCAGGGAGCTTGCCATAGTAGTCATCATCCGTGATGATCACATGGCAAGTAGAACACGCCAAAGAACCTTCACATGCACCTTCTAGCTCTATGTCATTCTCATGTGCAGCTTCAAGCATGGACATGCCTACAGGCACTTGAATCTCCTTCTCCTCTCCATCTTTGTTCACAAATGTGACCGAGATTTTCTCCACATCCGGCTTCTCAGATGATGACGCCGCTGTTGCAAACCCTCGCTGCCGTTGTTGTTGTTGTTGCGCTTTCGTTACCCTTGAAGGAAGGGAAGGATGCAACAACAAGGGAAAAGAAACCCTAGTGGAAGTAGATTCTGGAAGCGAAAAAGGAAGCCCACACACCTGCGACGCTCTTCGACGCAAAACTTCGCGGCACTTTGCCTCCTGTCCCTTGTCCGCGAGATGATCATCTTCTCCTCCCACGAAGCTCCCGGAATGGCAAGAACTCGCACCAAAAGAGCTAACCGAAATTGTCGTGGTTCCGGCTTCTTCGGCAAAGCTTTGTTCCAAAAGCTTGGAACCTGAAAACCGATGCCGTCCAAGGAAAAGAGCTTCCAAGCTCCGCCGCAAGCTCCCGGGAGCAGCTGCTCCTCCAATTCGCCTCATCTTGGAAACCCTAGCATAAGAAACTATTATCCAAACTACCAAATTTCAAAACAGATCTTCCGTTCAAATCTCCACTGCAAATATATCTCCGCAAACAGATCTCAAGAAAGTTTCGTTTCCACAAATCTTCAGGAAGACAAACCAAAGCACCAGGAGGTGCTTTTCCGTCTAAGAAACATTCCCCGTGAAAGACACAAGGGCAACGGCAAGATGCAAGCTCTTCTCTGGATCTTCTTACGCAACAAGCATCAATATTAGGAATGCTTAGATCAAGTCCAAGGGGTTTAGGGTTTAACCAATTAGGGTTCCAATTTGAATTTAGGTCTTGCTCAAAGTCTAATGGATTTAAGGTTCCAAGGTTTTTAGGGTTAGGTGTGATTATTCACATCGTGTCCAAGTACCAGAAGAAAGTAACAAGTTTTCACAATGTTTAGAATTGTGGCTGCTGCACGAAAAAAACCTCGCGTCTTCCTCCTGAAGTCCAAGGGTCTTAGGGTTCAACAAAGTAGGGTTCCAAGCTTTTAGAGTTTAGGGGTTCTTGTGGAGTGCCAGAAAATAAAAGGGTGTTCGCAGAAAACAAAACTGTGGCTGCTGGGATTCGAGCCCAGGTCTCCACGGCCACAACGTGGAATTCTTACCACTAAACTACAGCCACCACATACGATAGATAATTTAATATTAACGTACATAATCAGTTAAAGATAATAAGCCCCTTTTTTGTTTCATCTTTTTTTCTGGAATTTTTTTGGAAAATAAATTTATTAGGGAAGAGGGATTTTGTGTGTATATAGGGATTTTCATTTAGGGATTCTGTTGTCAGGTTTTGTTTATGGGATATTTGCAGCATGGATGTGATCAGATGTTTTAGGTCTTCCTTTGCCAATATTTACAGATGATTTTGGGTGTTTTTGGTTTGGAGCATGAGAATCAATTCAAGCTGTATATTTTTGATTCCCTGAATTGGTGAATGTGGGGGGTTGGGTTGTAAGATGTCAATGAAATGTGGGGTCGTAATACGATGGTTTAATTCTTCCTACCAATCTATGCAAAGCAAAGGAGGCACAGGAGATGCTCTTCTAAAATTGAGTTTTATACACCTTTGCACAAAGGAGAACATTCAACTTCAAAGCTATTTCCTTGATTGTCATACTAATTTCCTACATTATGTGTAGGGTAACACCCGAGGAACAGGGTGTTCTGGAAGTAAGCAAGCACCCATCCAAGCTGGAGCCAAGGGATGCTTACTTTTGGAACTCCCCCCCACTCTGAGGGTGTTACCAAGCATAAGAAATGAAACAACTTTCTTTATTTTTTATTTTTTTAAAAAAAATCCTATCATCCTCAGCTGCTTGTATCTATCATGGGAAAAAATGAAAAAAATTACAGTGGCCATTTTGAAAAAAAATAAAAATGCTTGCTCCAGTGTGAATTTCATGTTTGACCAGCATTTTTTCATTTAAAATGCTCACCTCTTATGCATTACCTATTACACTAAACCCTCCAAATATACTACACAAAGTTACAGGGGTTTTGATGAGTGATTGCAGAAATCATGAGAGTCATCAGACCAGTGAATTTTATTTTATTTTTTGTGGCAAAAAGACAGCAAACTCTTCAACTTTGGCAAACTTACAACAGAGGATTGGGATTGCAATTTACTAAGGGAAAGAAGGGATTAATCAAGACCCACAGGCCCCACACCAAATCACAGAAGAGAGTCTGAGACAAAATGAACTTTCCTGTTCTATTTATTTTCCATTGAATTTTATTTTTTCAGAGAATTGAGCTTGGGTTTTGACTCTTGGTAAAAATATGCAAAAAAAGAGAAAATATATATTTTTGATTTTATTTTATTTGTTTTTGTGTCATTGGGTTGTTGTATTCAGGTTATTTACTATACATCAAAAAGCCCATCCTCTTTATAGTAGGTTTTTGGCTCTGCCCCTCCTGGTAAAAATTTGTGTATTTTCAAATCCAGCCAAGGAGAGGCCTGCCAAGTTTGATGACCCATTTGATGCTTCTTCTTCAACTGTAATAAGAGATCATCATAATACATATGTTTTCTATCCACGGACTTCCTCCATTGCTGTGATGATGAATGCTAGAGTGCATTCCGACACCCAGATCTGCAATATGCAGAAGCATTACGGACACAATTATATACTTATAAATTCACAAACTTCTTGAGGCCACCATGTTTCCAGTACATTATTGTGGTGCGGAATCATCGAAACTAGATTTGCCAACAATGTCTTATTAAGCATATTTTGTAAACTGTTTATAATTTAGGGCCTTTTGTTTTTTTTTTCCTTTGTTAATTAGAGCAGGCACTTGTTAATTAGAGTCTTTTTCCATGCACTTCAAAATGCAAGGAGATGGCCGTAATTGCGGATGAGCATAACACTCCATGCATACACTCCCGCACATGCCATTAGCTTCATTTCTTGCAATCGGATTTGTAGACCCGACATGAAATCTCGGATGGGTTGAGGAATGTCCATTGAAGTCAGTGATCCAGAATCATCATCATCAAAAAATGTGTCGTTTCGAGACCTAGTGTCTTTGCGTGTCATTGTTGTCACATGCCGACCCGGTAATATTAACCAATTATTCTTGTTGTGCTGCTTGGGTGTCGAGGAGGAGCTCCACCACATTGTCCATCATCCTACATATATAATTGCCTCAAAAACAATTCTTTTGCTCCACCACATTGTCCATCATCCTACATATAAAATTGCCTCAAAATGGGTAAGAAAAACAATTCTTTTGCTCCACCACATTGTTCATCATCATACATATAAAATTGCCTCAAAATGGGTAAGCAAAAAAAATTATTTTATTCGCAATGCAAAAGTCCTCACACCCCAATATAATGATGTAGAATTGAAATGGGTGTCTAAATCCGGATTCCACTTAATGAAGTTTTAAAAATTCGGATTCCAATTAATGAAATTAATAAGGAAAAAACACATGAAAATTGGATAGAATTTTAGCTCTACTTTGTATGCATCTCCATATATGTATGTAGTTCTTCCTAGTCCCTTCTTCTTTCCATAAATTTCATCACAACTTTCTTTTGTTGTCTACATTCTAACTACGCAAAGGAATCCTGGAAAGGAATTCTTGTGCTTTTGTCTAAGAAGAAAGAAAGAAAGAAAGAAAGAAGGAAGGAATGTAGAAAGGAAGAAAACCCACTAGGCTACTCCTGAATTTTCCCTTAAGGAAGAAAAAGGTCACCTCCAACTTGGGGTTTTGGCACCGGTTAGCATCCTACCCAACCATTGTGACTCTTGGAGGTTAGGGTAGGGTGATCACAATACCTACTTGTGCCTGAAGGAAAAAAACTCCAATCAAATCACAATGTGGAAAGTTTCCCAACTATGTAATGGTTTTTGATGTGGGCTTTTTTTGCCTCTCTTTTTGGTCCCCCTTACAAAATGCACAATGGTGGGGGTTCCTTTGGGATTTACCAGACCTAACTCGGGCGGCTGCAAAGACCCTTTTTATATACAACACCATTCCGCAAAATCCACATGAAACCCAATTTATGTAATGGAGTGTGCCATGTACAATGTGCCCGTGTTACTGCCCATCCAGAAATTCGGGCGTGTCATGTCTTACCTAGGATTGCCCAAATTCCTCATGGGCACCTCACTAGACATAAAGGCCTACTATACCCAACACACTCCATACTACAAAATTAAGATTAGTAACTAAAAATTAACCCTAATTCATTGAGCTGGTTTAGGTAGAGCAGCTTTAGGTTTCATAAGTTGTCCTTTATTATCACATTTTCAAATTAAAATATGCTTTTTGATTCCCAAGTATGGAGTGAGGAAAAGGTGTCTCTTCAGAGTTTTTTTTGTTTTTTTGGTCTTAACACCATCATCACAAGCAGATTTTCAATACCAATTTGCTGCACCCCATTTCTATTCAATTCAATTCATATTGATTTCAATTAAAGTTGCATGCAATGTCCTTGAATGTTTTTGTTTTATATGAAACTCAATTTCCACACCTAACTTGACCTAACCAGGCCCTCCATTGTGCCTTGTGAGGGTTAGTTCCTGACCTAACTTGGGCCACATGATTGTTATGTAAATCCACATAACCATTGCATAAATCCGTGAAAACCATTGTGCAATGGAGAATGCAACCTTTTCTTAAAATGGAGCAACCCCTTGCATAGTATTGCAATTTCTTAATTCAACACAAGAATTTAACAGACCACCCTATGGGGGTTACGGACAAAATAATGGAGAGTTGTGGCAAAAATTTAATTTGTTTGAAAACCAATTGCCTGTTATGGTAAGGAGCACGGTGGTGGTTGTTTTAGACACCAAATAGATGCTAAACAGAAACACTAAAACCACTAATCAACTACCCACAAATCCTCGTCTTTTAAGGATGTGTTGAAACCAATAGGCTGAGCTTTTTGGGTAACGAGCGCGCTTGTTCTTGTAGTCCACATAATAGATGCCAAACCGAACACTGAAACCACTGTCCCACTCAAAATTGTCCAGTAAGGACCATGCAAAGTAGCCTCGTACATCCGATCCATCCCTGCAATAATGCAAGTTTTGAGCACTGTGTAATGGGTTGAAACCCTAAGTACTAGAACCACCCAAGTACTAAGGACCAGGCTGGTGGTATGTTCCAAAGTCGATCGTCAATAACAGAACAACACTGGTTGAAACCAAACATCCGCAAAGAACCATCCAAATATAACTCTTCAAATTAGCTCAAGATTTCTTATCCATGCACTTTTCAAAACTTTTTGTTCAAGAACTTTCGTCTATTTTATTTTTGTTATTTAAATCAACATTGAATTGGTGAAGTAATTCACAACATCTTCATCCTTGTGGAGTCTGAATTTTAAGAATCGACTCCAAATTGGGTAAGCCAAAAACACAGCAATGGTTTAGGGTTTAGGGTTTAGCCTGCATGATGGGGTCGTATTTTTACCTCATGGCCAAAAGTATGTTTTGCATGTAATCATGGTGGTACTGAATTCGTTGTAGATCATGTAATTGTTCATTGAGTGGAAGCAAATCCTCACTGTTGACCTCATCTACACCTGCCAACAAAGATCAAAGTTGAAACCAAATGCTTCAAAATTTGCAGATGTGAACTTTTCAACTATTTTTTCTTTACAAGGATTGGATGTATTTACACATGTTGATATTGGTGTCTGTTGATGGATATGTTGACAACATAATTGGGTTTAGACCAATTACACCAGGTTTGAGTGGATCTCCTCTAAGGTACCAGAAGCATAGGTAATGGAGCTTAGATTCTTTCAGAAGCAAGTCTATGATGCAAATGGTTCAAATGGAATTTTTCACTTGTTTTCAAGAAATGTCATTTTCCAGCAATGACACCGTTGTATCAGCAACAGCAGCAAGCAAAGAAGAAGAAATTTAACCATTTTCAGTGATGTATATAATGGGATTGTTGTAACGCTCTCTAATCCAACCAAGAATCTTGCGCATACCACTTGGCACTACAAAGAGCCAATCGGATGGTGTCTGCCAAAATGCCACATTCTGTGAGAAACTTGGGTTTGGCATTAGTGAATTGAAAACCTGGAGCTTCAGGTCTTCTTCAGCAGCTTACTGATCACCAATTACACCCACAACTTCACAGCTAAAATTAGAGAAAAAAATTAGGTTGTTGGGTAAAGACACTGTAGCTGATGTCTTCAACATTACAAAAACATTGATGACAAAAATACATGGAGCTTCTCTCTCACCGTTGGCCCTATAAGAACTCCATTCTTATATGCTGCACATTTCCAGGACCACCCAAAAGACTTTGAGTAAATCAATGATCTATGAGTGCAAAAGACTTCTACTTGCATATGCAAATCATGTTCAAATTAGGTCACTTTGGGCCTTGATTAAGCTTTTGTTTTTAAGTACATTATCACATAGGTATTGTAAGATTTGTGATTTCAGTGAATGTATCACACTCAACATTTTTGGCGACATCTAGGATTTGCAAATGGTCTATAGATACAAATTACCCATTCTTTCAGTTGTTTCAAACTTTGCACTCAATACCACACCCTTAACTCATTGTTTGGTTACATTCATAATGTGTAGGGGAAGGAACCCCTTTGAGGGTCTTCCGAGATTTTAAGGGCCCAGCCAAGGCTGATAGCCTGAGGCTGGGCCTGAAAATTCATGAAGACCCAAAAAGGAGTAACATCTCCAACATGATGAACTTTTTAAATTTCAGGAATCTCACAAAACAGAAGGTACTTGAAATTTGAAATGGGAGGTGCAACGAATTACACAGGCAAAATTTTCAAAAAGTTCATTTTCATTACTGTAAATCGTCCAATAAAAAAAGATTTTTTCCCATAATTTATTTATTTTTCAATCTTTGAATCTACAAATTTGGGGAGTTTGAGAACATACGGGTTATGGCAATACTTCCATCACTGTCATTTCGGGTAGCATATTGCGATGAATAATGATTCAGGCCAATAAAATCATATGAGCCTTTGATTGCAGCCGATTGTTTTGCAGTAAAATGAGGCAAACGATTGCCCAGGGAAGCTCGCATAGAGGCTGGATAATCACCAAAAAATATGGGATCCAAAAACCTGCAACAAAAAAGTGATCACAAATTGTTATTATATCACATGAAAAAGATTGGTTGGTCTCTTGAAGGTTTTAATTATTGTGAGATTTTATGAGCAAGTCTTCTTACTTGGAAAGGAATGGATCATTAGATATAAGAACTTACCACCCAATGAAATCTTCAATGCCAAACTGGGCAGCTTCCCTGTCTTGACTGGAATCTGTGAGAGGTTCATACCATGGAGAATCTGCAGTGATACCTATCAAACCTTTCTGTTCATCCTGCAGCAGATGTGCCCCACAAAACTGTAAATTACAAGATGGTTTACAGCATATGTCAAGTTTAATCCAACAATCAAATTCACTGGAATTCTGTTGATACTGAGCCATATCATGAAGAGGGTTTGGGGTTTACGGTCTGTGTATCTCCAAAAAAAACATCAATATAGAAAAAGTACCTGGAATTGAGTTTTGTAAATGTTCACAGCTAATGCATGGGCATTTAGGGCATTGTGTGCAACAATATAAGGCTCTGTCAATGAGTTGCCCTGAGTACAATTTCCATAAGGTGCTGAGCATCGACCCGGTGCATTTTTTCCAGAAAAATAACCAGCTCCAGCAAAAGAATGAATTTCATTAAATGTAATCCAATGCTTCACTCGATCACCAAACAATTGAAAACAAAGTTGTGCAAACTCTCCGTAAATCTCCCTACAACCCACCACAACTTCAGATGATTTATTTGTGATACATAAATAAATTTTGGTGCCAAATTGGACAAGAACTTCAGGCAAAGAGCTTTTCTAGAATAAACCCTAAGGCTTGTCTCAGAGCCAGAAGATAAATGACCCAAATACCCTAAACCCAACCTACAAGAACCAAGGTTTGAACTTTGAACCCTACCAATAAAATCTGGTACTCTGCTGCAACTCTATATGCTCATACAATAGAATGTCATCCAGAGAAGAGATGTGTGATTTCAATTGGAAAGGGACTGCTGATTATGTTTCACTTCCAGACAATTAAATGCCCAGGAACCCTAAACTCATTGGAATTTCACAACCAGTTTTCATAGAAAGCCAAAGATATATGTCTACGTACACAATTTCAGAATTCAGCCATCCTCCAATTGATTCCTCAAGCGCCTCTGGCAAGTCCCAATGATATAGTGTAACAAAGGGCACAATGTCTATGATATACCAACACAAAAACTCCAGTCAGAATTCAATACATTACATAGTGCTAAAGGTGAGTAATCTTGTTTATCTGATGCAATAATATTTTCCAACACTTCATGAAGACTATTTGCAGTGTCATCTGAGCTTGAGACTGAGGAACCGAGTAGTGATGGTTTTCCAACAGTAGATGTATATGAAGCTCATGGGAACTCAGACCAGAAGATTGATTTTATGGGTGTCATGATCTTACTTTGCAACAAAAGATAGTTGATAAGCCGGTTATAGTACATCACTCCTGGCCAATTCACACGACCTCTCCCACCTGCATTTTTCAAGACAACCCAACATGAAATTATAGGTGGTAGTGCTTGTCTATGTGAACCTCTTATGTGTGGAAGATTGCCAAAACCCAAATTCAGCAGATCACAATCTGAGCTCTCTATTGTGATGGTGATTCTATAAGCCATATTTCTGAAATTCTGCATCCTGATCACTACTAAAATCAGATGTAAGAATTGACTTCTTGTGATGGACCCAACTTGGCAAAATACGAGCCCAGGATATGGAGAATCGATATGCATCCATATTCAAGTCTTTCAAGAGCCAAACATCTTCCTGCAAAAAAACCCGAGTGTTGGTTAGCTGAGCATCCTCATGCTTTTTACAGTGATGTTTATGGTAGATTTCTGTTTTTTAACATCATCTTGAGATCAATTGAAGAAACACAAAAACATGAGAAAATAATGTATGAACCCACTTAGCTAAATACACATGTACACATTTTTATTTTTGTTTTCTTTGCAAGTTTTTACTGGTATGGGAATTATGCCTCCATCCTATGATACTGGTCGACTGCCACATCTCCAGTTGAATTGTCAATAATGTGTCCTGCAAGCACAGAAATTGTTCAGCATATGAGAACTCTTTTCCTGTGTCTATATAGTTGGTGGTTACTCTCATGTATTTTATATCCATTGCTGAAAGAAAAGGTTCATGCTTCAGTTGCAACTCAAAAGATTGTCACTACTTTGTGTTCACAAGAACTGGGCACCAAATTGCAATTGAAATCAATAGCCAAGTAAATGCAGCAGTTTTGAGTTGAAGGTTTTTTTTCAAAACCTGGAATATGTGTGAACACATCCCATATGCTTGGGCCTTTACCACACTCCTTTGCAGCTCCTTCATACTGCAATCAACAGGACCCTTTCCCCCCATGTGTCAAAACATCCAACCGTAACATTAAAAAGTACTAAAACACCCATTGATGGAAAGATGCATCTGGTTTATCCACAATCCATTGAAACAAGATGGGTACTGCAAAAACCAAAAAAAAATCACAAAAGTGAGCCACTCATTCATGCATCTACCCAGCAGCAGATTGTCACTTATCAACAACAACCCATCTGGATCTATTAAATTCTCACTCAAGTTTGCAAATTGAGACATCACAAAAAAGAGACAAGCTTCTTGCAGCGCGCACTTGATAAGCAGCTGTGGCTGTGCCAAATATGAAGCCCTTAGGAAAACTACTTCTCAGAACAGTGATATTATCAGATGTTGCTGCTGCAAGGATTGTTGTTTCAGCTGACTGTTGTTGTTGGCTCTGAAAATCTTTAAAACTGCCATGAACTAGTTGCCTGCTTGTTGCCACACACAAAGTTAAACCAAATAGTGCAAAGAAAGCATGAAAGATAAGCACAGATCTCAACATCTTGCTCCCAAAAAAAACACACTGGATTCAATCCAAAATTCTGCACTTTCGTAACAAATGCCAAAACAAAAAATTGTAATCAAATGAAAGACCAACTGGGTTCCAATTGTCTTCCCATTTCTCAAACCCACTCTGGTACCACCTGCCCAAAGTTGCAAGCAAACAAGATCTGTTTTATACGCAATTGAGATTTTTCATCTTGCCACCATCTTCCTTTTTCATCTCTTTCTCTGCACACTTACTTTGTGGTGAGACCCACAACCCACAATGGTCCCGCCGACATGATTGCTACCTATTGATAAGTTGTTCTAGGGCTTTGGGTTTATCAAGATAGAAACTTAGACTAATCTTTAAAGCTCTAATAAAGCATGATTGGTAGATAATTCACAACTAAACCCCTAAACCCAGCTCCTCCTCACTGGTGTTGGATGATGATCTCTATCTTGATATTTTCTTTTTCTTTTCTTGAGGTGAGGTGAGCTAATCTCTCAAAGTACTTTTCATAATAACCAAAGTGGAACTTGACTCATCCATATATGCTCCTTTATTGGTGCATTATTGGTAAAATTCCAAGTACTTACTTTGTTGCAACAAGAAGAAGATAGATAGACAGAGAGATAGCATGCATGCATGCATGCACCACCTACCAAATTCTACAACATTTTTGTTCATGAAATTACTATGAGTGACCTAAAATTGTACCTTGTAAATCAGCCTATGAGTTGTTGTTTGTAAATATGGACATAAAAGGACTGAACAAAACAATGTGTTGGGTGAAGTTTTCTTGGTAACAGCGATTTTGGGTGGCAAGGACAAAGACAAAACTGGAGATTCCACTGGTGGAGCCATTGGGTGGGGCTATTGGGCTAGTACCTACTTTGTTGAATAGGTACTATTTGCAAGGTACTCAGCAAGTTGGGTATGTTTGAGATTGTTTTCTCAAGGTTTGGAGAATTGTCAATTCCAGCTTTGGCACATAGTTGAAGTGTTCAAAATCAAATTCCTCATCTAGATAGTCTTAAAACTTGACTTAGAGTTATTCATATTGTTTCCCTGGCTTTGGGCACCAGTTTTACCCTCTAATCCATGTTTCATCCCCAATTTGAGAGTGTCTGTAAAGTTAGCAAAATTGGGTATGATGTCGTGAAACTGGGTATGAGTTTAAGAAGAAGATTTTCAGGATCTTATTCTGACAACCCTTGATGTAATGAAGAATGTGAGCAGCAGTTAATGCACAGGCAAAGGCAAATCCGAACCTAAGGGTGAAAACTCCCATGAAGACCAACTTAGCTGAGAAAACTAGTTTGGTCCCCTGTTTTTCCCCTGTGTGCACTATTTTCATCCTGACTTCCCATTTTCAACTTGGCGAAACTGGGGCCCAGTAGCCCCATTTTGGGTACTACTTTATGGACAACTCTGTTGTGGGCATAAAAAGTTGAAATTTCATGATAAGCTTGGAAAATATTGAGATAAGACTCTTGATAGATGAAGTGTTTGAAACCAAAATGCTCATCTAGATGGCCCTAAAAGGTTTCATGTTGTTATTGTGTGCCTAAAGGTTGCTATTTCATGATAAGCTTGGCAAATAGACAAGACTCTAGGGAATCAAGAAACTTTTGGAACTTTAATAGAAACAAATTGTACACTATGACTCGGACAAATGGCAACTAGTGTCACATTCACTCTATCATCAAGAATGTCATAGTTGGTCACAACATATGGTTTTGTGTGATGGTGGGAAGGGGGTTAAGGTTTGGATTTTTGGGATTTTGATGTTCTAAAATGTGTTCCTAACATGCTCTCCAAGTTTTAATGCCTTTCCCAATATGTTCCTAATAGCCCCACACTTTATCCCAAAGTTGACACTCATAACTTATATAGATGGACCAAAGGGAAGCATCCATATTTCTGTAATTGTTTTTTGTGAATGCAAACTTTTATTTGGGGGTATGTCCAAGATTTCACAATTTCTTCTATGAAGGGCCAATCAATGTGGCTCATAACAAGTCCAAATAAATTGAAGTTTGGTATGCGCCTCACAAGTTAGTGAGAACCAACAATAGGAACTCAACAACCAAGAATATCCATTGGCATTGCAACTATGTAAAATTCAACTTTCAAAACATAACGATACAACATATGGCACAAGAGGATGTTTTGATGACTAATGCTTTGAAGGTATTCAGTTTTTAAGGTTAATTCTAAGGGTTGAGGTGCAAATTCTTGGGATGCAAACTTGAGTTGACACTCTTTTGTTAGAAATAGCACAAAAATTGAACTATGGAATTAGTCTTTTGCTAAATTTGAAATTGAAACCATGAATTATTTTTTTGAATATAGGGTCAAGAAAGAGGAAAGTTGATAAGTAAATTAAATTATGTAGTTAAGTATTAATTTTAATTAATGGTTGAAAAAGTTGGGTTCAAAAAGTGCAAGTGGTTTTATGAGAATGTTGAGAAGAATGTTAACAAATTGATTTCTTGCACTACAAGAAAAATAAGATTTTGTGACTAGTTTTTATGACTAATTTGTATAGTAAACAACGTATGCAACTAAAATCCCACTAGTCATGTTGGACAACTCGCATGCAACCATAGTCACAAATGACATATCTTTGGATGAAAAATAAAATTTAACAAAATATATATTTGTATTTTAACTGAATGTATACATATTGTCATTTGTAACTAACTTATGATTGATTTGGTTAACGTTAACAATAAATGATGTGTTAACATGTGATAATATTTTTAAATTATTTTATTTAAATCTGAAAAAATTCATGTCATCCATTTTAGATGGTTTTAGATCATGAAATGTGGCACGATAAAAATTTATTGCATAGCATATAAATTGTGTTCATTTCTAAAGTCAATTATTTGATGATATGTGACACATTTAAGCCACATGACATTTATGTAAATAAGTAAGGATAGTAGGTGTAGGGAGATAAGTCAGTAGGCCTTGGCTATTTAAGTAGGTTTAAGATAATCTTATTTTATTTTGAATTTAACCTTTAAGGTTGAGCTTCTTTTGTTAATTCATCCCTTGAATGACACTTGCATTTTGAATATAATTGTTGCACCTAATTATATATTCCACATTAAAAAAATGGAAGACAAAATATATAAATTAAACATTTTAGTTCCAAATGTGACCAATTTAGTCACAACCTATTTACAACTATTTCGTAATACATATTCTATACTAACTTAGTTTACCTAATAATTATACTAATAATTATATGCAATAATAACTAAAGGTAATAATATTATATCATTATTATTATTGTTTCATTTGTGAACTAAGTGTCAAGATTAAAATAAGATATTATATTGTTATGATAATCTCTATTTTTATTCTACTATGCAATTTTGTTTTCCTTGTTCATCATAACATTCTTCACACCTAAACATTCATTTTATAAAAAATTGGCAATTACAAGATGTAGATAGTTTTAGGACCTAAGAATTGTAATCACATTCATTTATTCATTCTTTTATTAGAAAGCATTACAACACACCTAACTACTTACATATGGAAATATTGTGATAATTTTTTTTTTTACATTGAAAAAAAAAAGAATTAACATCCACCAAGGCAAACTAATTAGAATGAACATACACACCAAAAACAAACACACCATCACCAAAACCTAAAACTCTCTTGGACACACATGACTTCTCAATAATTTCCAAAGAATTTGTGGTAGACATCACCAACTTCAAAAGCATTTTAAATTCCCTTCCAACTTGCATGCTTTACATGTTCCTTCCAAAAATAAAATCATAGTGCAAAACCCAACAAAATATGATAGCTCCACAATTACCTTACATCTCCATCATAAATATAAATCTCTAACAAAAAAAAATACCACTCCTGAAAACAATGAAAAACAAATCATAGAAAAACCCGAACATCATTATTTGAATTATTCCATAACAACATAAAGGAAAAAATTCCAATATCACATAACTAGCAACCTCCTCACCACCATCACCTATTCATCAAGAGCAAAACAACAAATCCCAACCTTGAAACAACATCTTGTTCTCTTTTTCTTTATTGAAAACCTACACATTAATACAAAACCACAAAGCATGTCTATTTTAAGTAATTTTCATAAATCCAAAACCTTGTCACCTTCAATAATCTTCTAAAAATTGATGTTAATTAACCATCCTAATTTATGATTTTTTTTCAAAGGAGAACAAAAACTTCCTTCCCTTTCCACACCATGCTTAAAAAATCATAATCAACATTCCACATCACAATGGCAAGACATTTGGTTTGCAACAAGGGCAAAAAAAGAATTAAGATTCATTTAATCCTTGTGGCACAAAATGTTAATGATCAACATGTGAAAAACAAAAGTAGATTCAAAGGCTGACATAAATTACATTTCATTTCATGCAATTTAAACATTTCAAAAACTATCATGGATAGATTTTGAGAATGTGAAAAATTGTGCAAAGCTTGAACTTGGTCACTAACTTGTATGTATTGGTTGAGGTATCTCATTGCATGGAAAGACAATGGAAGGGGTTACAAATGAAACATTGCCTATTAAACAAAAAGTTGCCCTAAGCCAATTCAACAATTTAAATCAATTTAAACTTTATTTTATGGTGTCAAAATTTGGTTCATATGGATTGAGATTAAAATTTTAACCTATAATAATTATAGGTGGGCAAATAGGAGGCTTGCAAAATTGGTGTTTTTAAGCAAAGGAATACCATTCACCTAATGTCACAAATGTAGTTTTATTGCACACAAAAACCAAAAGAACTCTAAATTATTGATCAACCATCAAAACATTACCAAAAAAAAATATTAAATCAATTAAGTGTATAACAATGATTAATAATTGATAAAATTTATATTCTTAGATCAAAAATTGATAATTACAAAGTCCTTTGTAGGTAAAAGGACTTTTGTCACAATCAAAAAATGATTACATTAGGACTCCATTTTCCATAATTTACATGATTTTTTTGGTTGGAACTTATTGAGTTAACATTACTTATTATAGTTATGCTATTAAAAAAATCACCATGTAAATTCAATTGTATGCCCAAAGTTTAACATAATTCTTAAAGTCCATTACAAAGTCTTTAAAAAATTTGAATGAAACTTTTTAACTTGAAAACACCCAAATGCATATAAGAGGATGGCATATGAAAATGGTCAAGAATTATAAGAGAAAATGAGGGAATGCCTTTTACTGAATGTGAGCTTTTAAAAGATTTTGACAAAACCTAATGCCCCCACCATGTTTTATATCATAGAGATTATAAGAAAGTTAACCAATATTATCACATTTTTTTAAAATGTAATTTATATTAGTAATATGGTGTGTTTTTTGTTGGGATTGGGTTTTCCTTAATTGGTGTGTGTTCATTTTTTCTTTACAATGGATTTTGTCCAGTTGTGTTGAAACAAAATTCAAAAGTAGTAGCAAAAAATCATCACTTATTTATAATGTATAGGGGGTGGCACTCTTGTCAAGGCATTTTTTTTAGAGATCCAAGGGTGGAGCCTAATGTCCAAGGCAAAATGCCTTAACAATAATGATTCCCCCAATGTAAACAAAATAGTTGTAATTATTTTCCATTTGATTGAAGATCTTACACTATATTCCTTTCTAGCCCATGATCTTACACGAAACTACCCCACCCAAGATATATTATACTTTAGCAGGTGCCCTTTGAATACCAAAAAAAAAAAAGATTATTATGATGTTAACTTGTCATAAACAACATTTTGATGATTCATATTAAATTTTCATTTCACAATTGTTCATCTTTTGTTCTATTTTCTTAGTGATTAATGTGGTAGGATATTTTGTTCCCCACCAAATTTCACAGGGCTTGTCATTTTGTGCCTTGCATGGTTTGGAACAAAATTACATGATTCATGTTCTTTTATTATACATAAAACAAACACTATAAGAAATCTCTTCCATCAAAACCACATTACCCTTCAATTAAAACTCAAAAACAACTCATATACAACTATTATGCAACTATCCTTTGAATATTGCAACTATTGTGCAACTATCCCCTTAGAAATACTATGTATTAATAAATAAATTATCACATCAGAAAATCAGTTAGTTGTATTATAGTTATAAGTCAGTTGAAATTGGGTTTTTATATGATGATTTATGCACATCGTACATACATATGTAGTCAACCATGTTTGGCTTTTTCAAAAATTGCATTATAATTACATGTGACAAATACTTTAAAATTATTATAAATGTGTCACTAAAACAACAATTATGTTGCAATTAATGTATAGTGTACATACATGCAACCATGCCGTGTGTGCACATTTCCACCACTCATTATGAGATACATTTGCAACTAGTTTTTTATTATAATTCCCATTGATACAATTAGTATGGCCACTAATGTGCCACTACTAAAATATCAGTGTTCAACTATGTTATGATTATAATACAACTACTTATAATTTAATAAAGATACATATTCATTAGTTATTTATATTTTCATCATATGTGTTTCATTTTGAATTATTTAAAATGTCATGGGAGCACTATTTCAAGTTTTAAAAATCATCTTTGAACTGCAAAGGAAAATGAACAATGAGAAAATACCAAGAAAAAAAAAAACTTTCTAACTTACAAAACATGTTTTTTTTCTTTTTCTTTTCCTCTTTGGACACATCCTACTTTCAAACCTCATAACGTTTTTAGTTCCTATTCATTTTAAATGACTTAAAGTGCTATAGGAACGCCATTTGAAGTTCTATAAATCATATTTGAACTCTTTAATAACAATATGACAACATACAAAGAATTTTGTTGGTGTTTGGGAACTAGCCTTTATAGCATTTGGTGGTTTGTTTTTTTGTGTTTTTGACCCCCTCTACTTTTTCAAGGTTATAACTTTTTCAATTTTAATTCGTTTTTGACAATTTTTAATGCACTAAATGCATTAATAGGAGGGGTTCAAGTTTTGTTTAAACACCAAAACAATGGAGCCCTCCCCTTGGATCTGGCCTATTTTGAGCATTTAAGTGTTATAGTTGTAATTCAATTTGCAACTAATGAACAATTGAAAAATTCAACCCATATGTTTTGTCTTCAGATCCCATGTTACAAATTATATATAAAAAAACTTGTTCTTTTATGTTGTCACATTAAAATTCATGTGCCATTTTGGGATGAATTTTAAAAAAGCTTAACCTAAAGGCAAAACATAAAATAGAAAATAGAATTTCATGGCTTTTCTTTAATGCACTTAGTCTTGTGCTTTCCTACCTACTTACCTACCTATGTAAGTAGGTAGGTAGGTAGGTCATAGGTAAATACATAAGTATGTAGGTTTTAAAACCTACCAACTACCTACCTATGGTTATGTATAACTTATTTAACTACTATATATATATATATATATATCCAAAATAAAATCAATATGCCATGTGGTAATTTTCAATCATGCCATGTGTCACAATTTCGGACCATCATTAATAATCATAATGGATGATGGAGATTAATATTTCGAAAAAAATTATGTCCAAAAATATTCATAATGCCATCTATCAAATTTTAATAAATTGATGACAATTAATGATATCAACATGACATCATGGTTGCAGTTATAACAGAGTTACATAATAGTTGAAAATTAATTGTTTTGATTAAGTTACAATTGAGTTTCAATGAGTTGTATTGTCTATATGGTGAGTTACAACTCTATAACTCATGCAACTTGTATGTTAGCACTCATGGCATATAAATACAATGAGTTACAAGTGTTTTTTGCAACTCAAAAATTGAGTTACAAGGCTAGTTGCAAAACACTTTTTTTTTTCATAATGAAAAAAAATTTGATATGTTTTACAATTGCTTGTAAAATTTAAACCCACCACTATAAGGAAGTAAGGTTAATCATTACCATTAACCTACTTTTGGCTAGTTGAAATGATTACATTTGATTTTGTATTTGTTCTTCATTTTTTAAGTTATTAATCAAACCGTAAGATAAAACTATTCAACATGTTGCAAGCCTTTTTGTAACACCCCCATGTAAAGTTCAATGAAGGTGTTTAACATTTTCCATTTATATGTTTGAATGATTTTCATTTATGTGTGTTTTTTTTACTTTTCATGTCAAATCACAATTCATTGCAAATTTGGTAAATTGTTACCTTTTGATTTGTGAAGAAAAGGCTTGGTACAATTTTGCATTTGGAATTTAAACACAAATTATATTCATAAAGAATAATAGTTTAACCATTTCCAACAAATTATCATTTCCATCATGTCCTTTTTTTTCACCCAACAAAAATCTTCAAGGAGAAAAGTCACCAAATGTGATATGTGAAGCATAAAAATTGCCAATCACCAAACATGATCTATTCAAAAAATTAAAAATACCATTGCACTTGGATGAAAATAATTTTATCAAAGTTCAAAATCATTGAATGTAAATTTTCTTTCTTCAATAAACCCAAATAAATTACTTCAATATGTAAATCAATCCAAACTTTTTTTTTTGGATTTGAAAACACATTCCAACACGCAACTAATGGTTTCATCAATTGCAAGGACCTTTCAGCATTCATATGCAAACCTTACAAATAAAATAAAAAACCTACCATAATAAAAAATCCTTCCATATTTAACACTAGGGAAGGCTTGTTCCCACATGCTTCTTTTATTTTTCAAGCCTATCCAACATTTTTTTGAGGAATATTTTAGGTAGCCTAGGTGGCTATGTCTTGCCAGTCTCTAGCTAACAAGTGGCATCCTTTTGGATTTTGGGTTAAAAAATAATTTTATTTCACCATTTTTTTTGGAGAAACTAGGCTACTATATGTAATTTATGGTAAAATGTTTTTGGTTACAAGCTTGTTTTTTATGTGGAATTTAAAGACGAACAAATGGCAATACAATGTAAAAGATTGGAGACCAAATGTGAAACAAAGTTGAAAATGTGGCATCCACATACAAAAATTAGTAAAAATTATGGCTATAAAAAAAATCTCCTTTGGGAATTGAACCCTAGTCCAAATGAATGTTGCCCATTGCGACTTAAGATGGGCTTGCAAAAAAAAAATTATTAATTAGTGCATATCAAAAAATGGAAAATGCATACACCATCATCACAAATAAGGAGATGAATGGAAAATATATGCAATGAAAAATGCATTTGACACATTATAATCCAACAACAAAATCACAAAAAGGAAAAAATGTAGGGATGGTTTAAAAATTTGGGTTTGTGTTCCCAAAGAGAGCTACTCCTTTGTTGCCTTTGAATTTTCTTCTGATTCCATGCTATGATTGTTATAACAAATGGGAAGTTTTCCAAATTATAGAAATTTTGTGCTTACATGTGCACAACCAAATCCAAATGTGTTATGAGTTGATTCCTCAATTTGTTTTTTATGAATGACAAGGTGAAAAAAAATCACTCATCTTCAACACTCCCCAAAACCATGGCCATACAAACAAATTCAACAAGCTTTAGCCATTTAAAAAGCTTATGAGAGAAAAATTGGTTGTTCGCTAATAATGCCCACATCCATGAGCACATATGTGGGTTCTATGGTGTTTAAGAATTGATTGAAATCTTTAAGTCCATACCTAGCTTGTTCATTGCAATACATGCAATATAAATCTTCTACACAACTTTTCAAAATAACAACAAAGTCACAAATAAAAGCATCACAGGTCTGAGCAAACTTGGATAGACTCTGAACACATTCAAACATGGGAATGATGCAAGTCAAACCTATAAAAACCTCAATATCGCATAATAATTCCAAGTTTGCCTTGGTAGAATCATGGGCAACATGTTTTTCAAACATTTGTACCATTAAACTTTTGTAATTCATCAAGATTTTTTTGGCAAGGGAAAGCATGGAGATTTAATGTGTCTTCACATTGTAAAAAGCCTTTGGCCTATGGGCAGAACCGGTAATGGGCAACTGCAACTGCACATTGCAAAGAATCTTCAATGTTTTGCATTTTGGAAATTCACCTTTGACTTATATTTATCCGATTACTGTTTAGGAGAAGTATTGTAATATGTCTACATAGATTGGAACAAAGCTTTTATCTTGGACATAGTGGCAACCTGGAAAGAATTTAGACTACAAGATTTATACAATGGGCAACATAATGCACCCCAAGCATGAAGGGGGCATGTTTTTTTAAAAATTGGGTTATAACACATGTTTTAGCACCTTGAAAATTTGAAACCCCATTTGCACCAAAACTAATCAGCTTGGAAGTTAGGTCAATTTCAGAAAGCCCCCCAAATTGTAGCACATTTGCCATTATAACTTTTGTTAAATTAATTATAATACCCCCACTTACCAACTATTCTAATGTTAACAATATAAGGATCTATTTCCACCTTTGGACTACATAACACATGAACACCAATCCTAGATTGACAATCAATAGTCATCACCTCATCAACACTTATCAAAATGAACTTTGTCGTTTGACTAACAAGACAAGTTTTGCTTAGCAAAAGTTCATGCATGCATTTTGCCATGGCCCATGCATTTGTGTCATTCCAATGATGTTGTGGAATGTTGAACATTTGGATAAAATCAAACAACTTCTTCATGCTTTCATAATCAATAATTAGGTGCCCATGTTTGAGTAAATGATAGATTGTCATAAATTGCAAAAATTCTTGTTTTTATTCAACATGCAATCCAACCTCCATTTGGTCAAGAACATAAGTTATGCCATGCTTTGAGGCATATCACCTCTCATATTGGCTCATGGAATTCATGTAGTAATCCCCCACAATTACCCCCAATTTAGTAATAGTCACTTTGTGACAACCATCATGTTTTTAGAAGCCATCAAATTTTGGCAGAAGGAGCTTCTCCCAATTTTACATTTGAACATTGTCATCTTCCCATTTGCCCTTAACAATACTTTAGCCCAAGTCAACTTGGTTGCCTAAATATCTTGGAAAACGTTGTTCAATTTTCATTTTGGCTTTTTAGGCCTCTTAGGCTTTGGAGGACAGAAGCTAGGATCTATGGCAACAAACATTTGATAACTTGGCCCTAGATCCATGGTAGGAAACAAATGCCATTTTCCGTGTACATAAATTTTTTTGTGGCACTTGTAGTGTTAGAAGATGAAGCATCACATACCCCTTTGGTGGTGGATCCAAGAGTAGAAGGTTCAGGGATAAAAAGTTTAGAGATAAATACATGACCATTTGAAAAAAAAAGCATAGACTTAAAGTTTAGAGGCAATTTCAATGGAGGCATGAAAATTTGAAAAAACATAAATCTAGAAAGGTTTTGAGAATAGGAAATGAATAACATACTTCCAAGATCACATACCATTTGAAAAGAAAACCTTTAGAATGTAGGGTGAAACTCTTGCACTTCACTCAAATGAAAACAAAACCTTACTTTTGCACCATCAAAACATAATTAAACTAGTTCAATTGTAGAATCTTGATGAGCTACATTCACAACTCACTTAAAAGCTTATGCACCAACAAAATCCAAACTTGCAAAAGTTTTAAAAAACACATTGTACCTAAGCATGTATGTTTTTGAATTTGCAACAATGTTGAAAATCCATCCTTGACAATGATGACGTCCATTGTTGCTTTGTGAACTTTGGATACCGAGCTTTAAGTGTATGTAGCCACCATCTTATAACCTTTCATTAAAGGTTATAAGATGGTGGCTACATACACTTAAAGCTTGGCGAATGATAATGTTGAAGAGCATAAAAACAAAGACAATGGTAATGGAATTAGATCAAAAGTTGAAGAAGATGCGAATGTAGGTGAACGAACATCAAATTAATGCAACCTCCCATCATTAAGAACAAAAATCAACATCCAACGGCCATCACATCTAATCACAACTGGCCACAAAGGTCACTTGTTGATGAAATCAACGACTTTCTAGAAGCCATTAGCATTAAAAAAAATAATAAAAAAATTGCCCTAAAATAAAATGAGGAGGTCGAAAAGGTTTGGGGGAGGTTGAAAATATGCAAAATTTGCCATTAGAAAAAATGTTGACCCTATCCCCACATGGCAACAACCCTCAAATTATGGAACAAGCCTTCTCCTATACACAACCATTTACTTTGGCCTATTCAAACACTTTTGGAAGCTTTCAAATAGCTCTCCATTTCTAAAACTATCTATGACTAGATAAAAAGTCACTCTAATAGTGTGAACATAATGGGTTTTAGGGTTTTGTTTTTTTGTTTGATTATTTTTAATAGTCGTCAATTTTTTGCATGCTTGTGGCGGGAATTATTCCATTGCTGTTGCAAGGAATGCATGGGTAGGCAACCTTGTTTGTTTGTGTGTTATGGAAAACAGGAATTGCACCAAACTATGGATGGTGGAGGGAACGACAACATTGAAGAAAGGTTTGCGTAATTGATGGTGGAAGGTAAGATAAGAGGCAAAATGAAGGAGTGAGATGACAACTTTTTTTTGGTATGAGTTTTTTTTTTTCTTATTGCAGTTTAGATTATTAGGCTAGTCGTTGATGAATTCCGTTGCGCCAGTGACTTAAAATAGTAGATATGTAGTTCTAAGGAAGGATAGATGATATGAGGGGTTGATGCTGAGGGATGATGAATACAAAAGAGCTTCGAGCTATAAAACTAAAAGGCATATAGAAATCAATATGCATTTGGGAAGGGGAACATTTTGTTGTAGCACCTTGAATCCATGTTGTAGACAGTCATCAGAGTGAGTACCAAAAACCTCAAAGGGGTGTCCTTGGGTTGGGCATAATGAGACAAATGAGGTCAGGAGTGGGGGAAATTCAAAAAGAAGAAATTTGTAGCACATTCTTGCATAAGAATCTATCTTCTTGAGTGATTTTAAGTGAACATTGTATTTATTGTTCAAAGTCACGATTAGAACATTTGAATCCAAAAGGTCTACAAGATTAGGTTTTTCAGAAGAGATTTGATGTTACGCTACATTGTTGCATTTAGTGGGAAAAAAGATTAGCAACTCATATGGACTGAGTGAACCTTGAAAGTTCTAACCTCAAGCCATACCTCAATAAGTTTTAGATTTTTAATGATATGGATTGATACTTGGCAGCCAATAGTATACGGTTACTAAGAAAATGTGTGATGAAGATTCACACAATTGTGATAGATTGGCAAATCTGCATATACAAAAATTGGTTTTGTTAGAATCAGTAGACTTTAACAAAATCTCACTTTGATAGCGGGTCACAAATCAAGTGATGTAATTGGTTGTAAAGTTTTAGTGTTTCTAGCTTTGTTTAGACGTTTCATATGCATCAAGTTTTATTCTTTTAACCTTCCCCTTTCTTTTGGTTACATATTAACATCCTTTTCTTTTTCTTTCAATTGATGACTCATAACATGATTGAAATGCAAATCATCAATTTGAAAACCAATTATGCTTCGTAACAAGCCTTGAAAGAGAGTGTTGCCACCTAAAGGAATGGTGGCTTGATATACAAGGCTCCTTGCGTTCTGGGGTGGAATAGGCCCATTCCATAAAACATGAAGGATGATTGTCAATTGTACCCACCCAAAGAGGATGATCCAACCCTTATTCAACTTGTAATTTTAAAAACGAAAAAGAAAAAGAAACGATAATGCATCCTCTCCAGCAGTGTTATGGTGCCATCCAATGGCCAAAATGAGCCAACTAGCAGCGATGAGAAAGTGAGATCGACGGCCGAGATTGGAGGATTTCTTGCGTCAGAGAAATTAGGTCAATGATTAGGGTTTGGGGCTCTGCCAGTATTGTGCTGCGTTGTCCTGCTATCGCTCTTTCCCCTCTTCACAGTTTGCTACTATCTCTCTCTCTTTGTTGCCTCTGGTAGTGGTGATTGTCTTCGTGCCTTCTTCGTCTTCATCATGACGGCATACACGGAGGCCGACCTTGCCGCTGAGCTCGAGCAATCGAAGCTCAACGTACAGCTCTCTGTTCTTCTTCTTTTTTGAGTCTCTTGTGCGAATCTTTGTTGTGTTTCCATTCTGACGATGGCTCGTGGCCTTGGAATCTTAGTCTCGATTTTCGATTTCTCATTTCTGCGTGATTTTTTTGGCACTGCCATGGTTTAATTGTCCGGGAGTCGTCTTGGATTTCTCTTCTGCTGGATGTAAGAATGCTATTTCTGGGTCTGCTAGGGTTTTAATGTACGGGAGTCTTCTTGGATTGTCCTTGTGCTGGATGCAAGAATTTAGTTTCTGGGTCTGCTAGGGTTTTTATGTCCGGGAGTCTTCTTGGACTTCCCTTCTGCTGGGTGTAAGAATTTTGTTTCTAGGTCTGGTTGTCAGAAAATCCACGAACTGTTACCCTAGCGAGCTTCATATACACAGAACTAGGTTTTGTGCCTGTGATGTGGTAGAAAGAGGATAGGAAGAATTTATTGTCTGAGAATTTTCCTTCTGTCAGGGTGATGGAAGTAAGGCAACTTTACTAGCCATGTTGTCTGTTCTTGTGGGTAATGTGACCATCTTCAAAAATTTAACAGTAACCCTAAGGATGAAGAGCCATGGCATCTTTCTTCTGCTTCTTTTTTTGTGAAACTGTTTTCCATTGCTGGTATAGGTCTTCTGCCTTGGGGTAACTTGGAGTGTCAAGAATGGATGATCCTCACCTAGCTGCTTATTGTGTTGTGACATGTGCTGTCATCTTTACCTAAATAATCAGCATAAGTGGATTAGGGTTTAGGAAAGGCTGTCATCACTCATTGAGATTAAGATGTCATCTAACACTCAGTAGATTGGGAGTGAAAGCTTTTCACAAGGTTGTAATTTCTGTAGACATCTTTGTCTTGCAGTGCTGTAGAAATGATTTGTTGGGTGTTTTTTAGTCTTTGTGGATGTTCACTAGTATTGATCAGCTTGACTTTCCAAGCAAAGTTATAATGATATTTTTTTTCTGTGGATGTGCAGTCAGATGATCCCATCATAGAAGATGCAAAAGATGATGATGATGATGACATTGATGAGGATGAGGAAGATGATGCTTTGGAGGAGGCCCAAGGCGAAGGTATATTGATCTTGTATCCCTTGATGTTTTTTGTATTTACGTCAGCCATTTATGTCCTCTCTTGTCTGCAGATTCCTGGAGAATCTTTTTGTTGAATACTGAGAACAGTGAACATCTGGTGGCTCTGGTTTTGTGGGTGAAGATGGTGTTGCTTTGAATGGAAAGGCAAAGCAGAGCCGCAGTGAGAAGAAGAGCCGAAAGGCTATGCTAAAGCTGGGCATGAAGCCTGTCTCTGGTGTCATCCGGGTCACAATCAAGAAGAGCAAGAATGTGAGCAAATCTCTTTTTTGTGTTGTCACAGTTTTTGTTGCAGTGGCTGCTCTGATTTCTATCAGTGTTATGGCTTCTTTTGTCTATTTGTGCATTCTCCCAGTTTATTCATTTATGTATTTTGGAAGTGGTAACAACTCTCATTATATTTTCTCCATCTTTTACTTTTTGATGTGCTGCATACTGATTCCCATGAGTATTAGTAGTTCTATCTCCTACAATTTTCCTTCTGAGTATGTGACTTTTTCCTGGTGATTCTATGGTTCTTTATTGGCAGCAGCAAGGAGTTTTGAATATTTTTACCTTGGGAGCTTCTAGGTAATTTTGGGACAATTTGTTATGGTGCAGATTCTTTTTGTTATTTCAAAACCTGATGTCTTCACAAGCCCAGCTTCTGATACACACATTATTTTTGGAGAGGCAAAGATTGAGGACTTGAGTTCTCAGCTCCAGTCCCAAGCAGCAGAGCAGTTCACCAAGGCACCAGATTTTGGCCATGCTGAAGTCAAGTCTGAACCATCACCAGCTATTGAGGCAGAGGATGAGGATGTGGATGAAACCGGTGTGGAGCCAAAGGATATTGAGCTTGTTATGACCCAAGCAGGTGTAACCCGGGCGAAGGCTGTGAATGCCCTAAAGGCAACTGATGGAGATATTGTGAGCGCTATTATGGACCTCACATCCTAGGTTGAAACCTTAAATTTCATGCCTTTTTTGTCTCTGCATTTTTGCAATCCATGTACCACTAATATACCTTTTTGAAATAGGTAGTGGGTTTGCAAATGTCTCGCATAGAGTGCTACTGCCATCTTGGAGTTTTCATTGCCTTTGAGTATCTTTCCTTGTTCTTGTGGTGTTTGTGGAAGCAGTTTTTGGTCTTTTGGTGTACCTACATGGTTTTGATACCAGACTGAATAGTCCTGCATGTTTGTTGAGAAGTTAAAGAGTTTAATCTTTCATGTAAATAACTGAGGATTAGTCTTGATTTGTGATGTGGGGAACTAAGCAATTATGTCCCAATCTGCTACTGCTGTTTTTCTGGTAATTAGTGGAGTCCTCCTGTTGTTAAGTTTGTGTTTGTGGATGCTACCTTTTTCTGTCAATGCATCTATACAGCATGTTCACCATTAAAGTGAAGTGCCACCATTGATGATCTGGGTTTGATCATTTGTTGGAACAGAGCTTGAAAGCTAATGAGTGGTTAAACTTGCATGGCACGCTAGTATTGTGGCTGCAGTTTGTTTTCACACTGACCCAATAATCAATTCTGTTAATCTTATCAAGCACCATCTTGACCAGACCATTGCAGATCACAATACCCAGACACAATGGGCCACACTAGACCAGAAAGCTGTTAGTTGTAATGGGTTTGGTTCCAGCTGCATGAAGGTCTTGTGCACAACTCTGCTTCTGCACCATGCACTCAAGGTAGGTTGAGGTAGGACCTGCTTCAATCTGTGATCACTAATCCATATGAGCCAGAAATGCTATTTACATCTACCAACCCGTTTTCATGTTTAATGTGCCACTTTGACATCCCTTCATCAATGAGAACGTTTACTATGTCTTCCAAGACATCCTTGGAATGGAAATCCTCTGTGACAAGTTGTTATTCTTTATCCTCAGGGTTTGTACTTGAGGTATGCAAGAGGCAGTGATAATGTTCCTGTTGTTTAACCTTCTTTTCCCCACTGAAGATGGCCATAGTTTCTTCAAAATCAATCCTCATTTCATTAGTTACATTGGCTATGACACACTGATGTCAACATTGGTGATTGTTATAGTACAAGGAATTCTTATGTGGGTGCACACTTATTTATCAACATACTAGCTATGTGAAAGAGCAACATTATAGATAACAATGGTTCATTGCCAAAACATACTATTACCAATGTGTTGCAATTGGTCTTGCTCTATGGTGAAAGCATGGTGAAGTATACAAAGAAAGTAGTTTACTCAATGCAAAAATTGGGGTCTTCCATTAAATGCACTAATTGTCAATTCATTTGAGTACAAGGTAAAGTTTTGTTTTGGTGCACTCTTCTTACCTGTTGTGAGTACTAAAGTTTAGTTTGAAAATAGATAGTTGTTTTTAAATGGTACATTTATAAATTAATGCATTTTATCTGAACTATTGTCAATTTCATGAAAGTAGACTTGGCACAAGTATGTCCATGAAACACTATAGTCAAGGATTTATTTTATGAAGACCTACATGAGTATTGGGTGCACATAATTACAACCTCATTATAGTGATGTACAAATTTTTAGAAGTATCAACTTTGAAATGCATAAATGAAAATCCATTCAAACATACTTCTATCTACTTTTTGAAGTTAAGTTGGAAAAACCAAATAAGTTTCACAATTGTGAGACCATGTTGGAGGTCGTTGCTATCAAAATTTTGTATAAAATTATCCATTAAAAAAAAGAAAAAAGAACCTACTGTTTAAAATCATGCCAAATCAATTGTTTAATTATTTTTTAGGAATTTATCAAAGATCATGAGTGGTTTATTTCATCATGCTTGTACCCACTAATGGTATGTAACATGTATGTCACATACATGTTCTTTCATGTAACATTGACCCCCTAGCCACCCATAATGTTGCATCAAAGTTTTCTTTTTCAGTGACCACTCATAACCTATTTATGAAATTGAAGAGTATACAAAATTGCTTTCTAAGAATCTTGAAATAAGGTCCTCATTTGTCATTATGTGCCTCAATCTAGGGCATGGAATTAGTATTAGTTAGCTAGTGCTCCAAAAGAACATTGTAACCTAAGTTTACCCTTGCCAACAAGCACCTTTTATTGGTACTCTTCTTTCTTTTGGGCAAATGTTTCCATGCAATTTAAATGTTGAAAAGCCTACTTGCAAGATGATAGTTCCTTAGACACATCTACTTAGCACAAAAATCCTGAGCTAATTTGAGTGTTAGGAAACATTCAACCATTGTTGATAAAAGCAAATAAATATGGGAGGATGATATGATATGATATAAGTACCTAGAGGGTTTAAGGCTGATGTCATTATTTTAAAAAAATGAGATCATCCTTCTTAGATATTCTATCTTATGGTTACAATAAAAGTTCAAAGTACATGAGGTGGCATTCAATGGGGAAAACTTTCAAATGAAACAACATCAAACAATTATAATCTTACACATATATGTTACAAATGTAATGTAAATCAAAATGTTTTTTTGACTTGCATTATTAACTTGTTGACTAACACATCTTTCTTCTTATTTATGTGTGTCTTTGGTTTGACTTTTATATAGTATTGGATTACATCAAGAAGATTTTTTTTGAATTTTTTTACTTTCAAAATGCATGCAAGAAGCTTAGCAAGCAAAAAGTAGAACACAATTCATCACATGGTCTTTGAATTTTTCATGAGGAAACTAAAGAAAATGACACATTTGGCTCACAATATTTTCAATCATTAGGTGTACACACATAAACTCTTATGTGCATCACCAAGCATAGGCAACATGTAATTTCATATATGACCATTTTACTTTTGTTTCTTTCAGTGTTAAACAATATGTACGAAGTATAAATATAAACAAATGATGAAAATGCAATGGCAATATTCTTTGTAGTTGGAATGTGACATATTCTGTCAAGATTGGTGTTGTTGAGATTGGTTCTTATTCATGTTATTGTTTCTATGCCATTTGCAACAAGTAAAGAAATATTGAATGTTTAATTTCTACTATGAGACCTATTATGTTACATTTTTAAGAAAAAGACTGTGACTTAAATAGTAACCTTGCTACATTAATCTTTTAGTTCTACTAGTAATCTATGCAACAATTCATAATTAATCTTATAACAATAGAGGCTTGCTTATTCTCTCTCATTAATCCTTTTTTTGCTCCTTCAAGTTTTTGTGCACTTTGGAAGTGTTGAAATAATGGCCTTTACGTCTTTGATAAAAGATTATACACCTATTTTTTAATGTCTTCTCTAAATCAATGAGAACAAGAATCATTGGTCTCTTGATGGATTTGCCATCCTTATTCTTTTTACATGATATCATAAACTCTTGAAATTTTAAAAGCCATTTTTTTCACTTTTCGTCACTACAATACAATTTCAAAGTACCTTTCAAGTACATTTGCTTACAAGCATCAAAAGCCAACCTTTTGACATCATGTCACTAGTAGAAATTTTGTCATTTGCAATTGTCATATGAAATTGATTTTCAATTGCATGCAACACATACAACTGCTAGATCCCATACTTGCATAAAACAAGTTGCACACGACATGCAACAATATGTATGTAAACTATATATATGATATGGATTCATATTTCATCAATCTGTCACATGTAACTAGGGTGCAACTACCATGGGTACCATTCAAATTTTTAATGACCAATTGTATGGTGACACATGGCATTTAATTCATATTTCAATATTGAATATTATTTATAAATCAATAATATCTAAGCCATCCAATAGATTATGAATTGGATTTTGACACATGTCCATATGTTGAGGCCAATTGTATGATGACACATGTCAATTAAAAAAAAAGCCCAATGATTACTTATTAAGTAGGTCATAAGTAGGTTTAAAAGTAGGCTTTATATGTAGGTTTAAGGTAATCCTATTTTATGTTTGGGTTAAACTTCTTTCATTGGTTCATCCCAAAAGGCCCTTTGTACTTGGTTTGTGAAGAAGACTAATGCACCTATTTATATAATGTACACAATTGGAATGTAAAACAAAACATATGGGATAAAAAATCAAATTGCAAACACAACCAAGCTAGTTGCATGGTACAATGCACCTAATTTACCAACTACCTACTATATTTATATTGTAAATAATAATATTATTATTAACAACGAATGATAATAATAAAAATAACACTTAATAAAATTCACTATTAATATTAATTATAATTTTATTAGAAATATTATTACCTAGCTTAAACTAATAGCTAATTTGCACTAGGATATTTATATGCTAGTTCATTAATGTAGCCTATTAACCATAACTAGCATAATTAATTATTGGAGAATAAAATTCATTATTAATTAATATTCTCAATGTCTATAATTAAAATATATAATTTTGATAACTACAATTATCTATAATGATTAACAATCAATACTATTATAATATTATCAATTTTAAGTTAGGAGTTAGCTTAGGGTAAGGTAATTATAAGTTAAGTAATGTAATCTATTACTAACATGTAATTAATCATAATAATACAACCAAATATGATATTAACTATGGTTAAACTAATTAGAAGGCTAAACTAACTATGGCTAAATTAACTAGAAAATTAAATTAATTATGGCAAAACTAAAAAGGTTAAATTAATGATGGTTAAGTTAAATAAGAAATTAAATTAAAAAATGGGTAAATTCATTTTGGTTTAATTAACCATGGTAAAATTAATCATGATTAAATTATCCATGGTTAAATCAATTAGAAGGCTAAATTAGTTAGTTTAACCATTATTACTTTAGCCATGGTTAGTTTAACCTTATAGTTACATGGGTTTAAATTTTATACTAAAGGCATAAAATTAGTATACATAGTTTAAGTAGATATATTGGGTGCATTAACATAAATATGTATTAGGTTAGCTCATGATTTTTATAACATGTGTGCATTTTCTACACTACTAATTGCATATTAGTTGCAGACATAATTGTATGTCCAAAAATTATACGATATCAATTTTATAGTTGCCAGCACAACCAATTTAGTTGCAAATGACACTTAGTTGCACATAGTTACACAACGATTGGTTGCAAATGATAGGATTTCTACTAGTGTGTTTAGTTTATAATGCACACAACTTCACAAGTATCATGCATGGCCCAATTTCCCTTAAGAAAAGCTTGGTGTATTTCATCATACAAGTCCATCATTTATTATAACATTAAATACATTCAAGGAAGATTCAAGCATATGGATTTTGACGTTCATGGCAATTGGTCTAATGTTGTCCATTTTGTGAAAAATAGGCACACGTGGACCATAGTGTTGTCAATGGGAAATAAAATTCTCACCAATATTCACATAATAAAAAAGTACATGCAAAGCACATGACAAGTGGGACAACAACTTGCATCGCATGTGATCACATGTTGTATAAGATTCCACATAAAGTGTTAGGACACACATACTTTCAACAAGACATTATGCATTTTTTAAGTATTTATGTTAAGTAGTATTCAACTACATGTGAAACCATGACCATAGGCTTTGAAAGAAATTTCATAAAAGCACCGTGCGCTAAGGAAATTTTAATCCTAAAAAGAAACCATTCAAACCCAACAAATATCTTCCCTTGCTCAAGGTCTCCCATATGACACTGTTAACACACTTGGAAGAACTTGACTTAAGTGCAATAGCCCGTCACGAATGAATTATCACCTTGTTAAACCCTAAATTATCACATTAAAATGCATGAACCAACCATGATTGAACATAAAATGCATAAAATAGAAAACATTAAATGCATGAGAAAACCTTATGGTTTACGGGTGTATTTACTTCATAAAACTTGCAAAGAAATGAATATGTTGGAGTAGTTACAAAATTTGATCTTTTATGATATGGACAATAGAAATGTGTTTTTTGAAATCAACTGCGTGAAGTCTTCTTCATTTCACCTTTGATGCGGCTAGTTCTAGACATCCATCTCCCTGCAATGCATGTAATTCAAATGTGAAAATTAACTTGCAAACAAAAGCTTAGCCATACTACCAAGAAGGAAGGCATGTCCTAGAGAAGGGAACATTTCAAATAATGTTGCTTCTTCAAATTAGCTCTACAACAACAAAGAATGTCCTAAAGAAGGGGAGTTATATCTTGAACATGGTTTTAAAAGAGTTGCAAATGGATGGGTAGTAGCACACGATGTTGCAAGAGATCAAATAGTGACAAAACTTGGAGGAGGTACATATAGTAGTTAGAAAGAGCTAGCCTTTCCTTGAAGATCTACTATAAATAGCAGATTCTTCATGGTTTTTGTATAGACCATATATACCTATCCATGCCAACCTTTGTGTTGAATTGAAGTTCACCAATTACACATCCACAACTTGTTGAACTTTAATCTAAACATGTGACATATAAGTCTAAAATTTGTATGAACACATTCATTTCCAAAACAATTACAAAATTTTCACTTTCCAATCGAAAGTGATTACAATAGTAATTTCAATCATTTTCCATTACCTTGTTGTCATTGTGAGAAACGTTTCGCATGAGAAATTGCAATGACAAGGTAATGGATAGAGACCCAAAGATTCTTCAATCACTACAAAGGAATGTGGGTTTTTTCACATATGAAGCCACATCTCATGACACATGTGTGAAGTAAACTTTATGGTTTCATCCACATAATATATAATTTGTGATGTTTATTGTGGCATATATTACATTAAAATGGAAATTTTCCATTAAGTTATGGCATATAAGGCACACAAAAATAAAATTGTACAGATGTTTTTGGCAATGTAAAAGAAATGAAAGGAAAAAAAAGGCAAGGAAAAAAAAGAGTGAAAAAGTAACTTTCAAAATAGGGAAGGCATTTTTTCAACCTATTTGGGATCTTCCCATGATTGTAAGTCCCATGTATGCATTTTAAGAATACATTTAAAAAACCCAACATTAAAAGGGCACTTGGCCGTATGGAACATTCTTCACATTATTTGTCAAAGTAAGATGTTTTAAAATCAAATATATAATAACAAAGGAATGCCTGTTGGCTATATCCTTCAAGGTAAAAACATTGTGATGCACCCAAAAAAAAAAACCAAAGTTTGTTATCCCTACATTCTTGGGTCACATGGAATCCACTATAGAAACATTTCCAACATGGTGAATGCATGGTTGAATGGCCCAAAAACAATGGAAGGTGCATTCCATACAAAGTCGATGTGAGTTCATAAAACATCCTCAAATGGACATGGTTGTTATTTTCAAAATGTCATTTTTGTAATCTTTGGCTAATAAATTTTCATTCACCTACAAACCCTTTCAAAACTAGTTTAAAACTTATATCAAAAGATACAATGATGCCATCCTTTGTGATAGATGCAATTTGGAAATCCTAAAAGGAAAACTTGTATAGTCCAAATGAATAAAACCCAATGTAAATTTTTCCAAAAATATGTTGTTTGTTCCAATGTTGGTGCCTACAACCATTGTTATTAGCATACATAAATTAAACAACATAAAGCATCATAAATATGATGCATCCCATTCAAACCCAAAGCTCTACTTGCTTGCACAAAAACACATTACCCAACACAATTGTAGGAATCTAAGTACCATACATCTTGCAAAACAAAAACAAAACCAAAACATAAACTTCCTTGCAAACCAAATACAACACACAACAGAAAAAGATCCAAAACTGGATTTTGATCACCCAAATCCCAACTTATCCCAGCCTAAACATGAAAAGTTTAAAACATCATTCACACTTGAATGATTTTCAACCCTACTTATTCTAAGTTACCCAGATGGTAATTAGGATAAAAAACATAATTATCATAAAAATCCTTAAAAATATGTCTTTGGGGAAATGTTTTTGAAAAATAGATAGAATCAATACATATGATTAATGAAAATATGGTCCAACTTTAACTATTTAAAGGCCCAGAAGTATCAAGTGGCTAAGGTTTTCAAAGAAAGAATTTTTCATATGAGTTCATTTCATATTACATCAACACATATTGAATCATTATAACAAATTTTGAATGAAAATCAATACTAATTTTTCCATTTTGTCTTGTTTTTATTAAATGACCAATCCATATTTTTGGACTACAAAAGCTCATTATTACTAATGGATGAACTTTTTATCAATAAATAACTACAGAAATCTTTTCACAATGAAGTTGTTAAACTATATTCAATTGTCAATAAATACATCTAAGGATATATTAATCACCATATGCATTTGAATAAAGGGTACCTAGTAAGAAACATCATTGTGATTCCAAAAGTGAGCCATTCAACCATGCATTCATTCAACAAGATTGAAGGATTCACTTTGCTTCATCATGTTAACTACCATGTGTTTCCAATTTACATGTTAATGAATATTTATCCTCCTTGTGAATGTCATAAATAAAAGTTTGAGCCATTACGATGCAGTGACAATCAAATGAGCCAACATGATTATTTTGCAAAAGGATTGTGGCCCTTTTTTTAGTCCTCATGACTTTTGCATATAAAGGAAATTTTAAATGAAACATTTTATAACTTGTTATTAAAAATACTTATAGTTTCTTTAATACATCACATTTTTTATGTTAATCTTTTTCAAATAACTATGATTTTTTTAAAAGTGTAAAACTTTTGCTAGATTCTGCATTTCATCTTGAAAAATAATTTCAATTTTCGATATATGTTAAATCTTTGGGTTTTAGTTTTTAAAAAAAATTATAAGTTATAACTTTCTTTTGTATGTCATGCGTATTACACACCATTTGCATGTTGTGAAAGACTTTTGAACTTTTGAGATTATAAAAACATACATTGAATTTTAGTCAAATTCAAATTTCATAAATTTTAAATTATGAGTGTTTTTTGAGTGTGGGAATACATTATTATCATGTAAGTTTTTTTTATCATAATTTTTTTATTATTAAAAAAGTCCTTGGCATACTCCTTTGTAAAATGTATTGTTTTTGATGTAATTATTTTTCAAGTTCAATAGTCCTTTATTAAATTGAAACCTAAAATTAAATTAAATGAATTTTATTCTGAAACATTCATATTGCTCATTTAACACAACTTCTCATGATTAACACGACATCAAAGTGGCACCACATAAATATTTGTAACAAAATTGCAATTTTTTTGGGTCATTTGATGAGCTTTTTGGCTCGTTTGACTGTGATTGCACCAATTATGCAATCCAACCACTCCTTCATTGTGTAACCACCATGACCTTCTAAGAACTAAAGTGCATTAATTTATTCAAGCATTAAAGGGCAAACCCATTCTTGGGTGGTACCACTAGGAACTAGTTCAAGGAATGGTTAGGGAACCAAAAACAACCAAATCATTTTTCTAGGCCTTTTTTGTTAAATGTTTTCACAATTATAAATTATTATTTTTTCATGTTTATCGATTACATGCTCAATATATGGCTTCAGATTTATTTGGGAATTTAAAAAATGGAAAATTTTAAAATTTTATATAACTAATTAAAATGGCCCCTTAAAAAATTGACAACCTCAACTTTGGAAATTCATAACTAATTCATATTTAATCAATTAATTGCCAAATAAAAACCTAAAAATAAATGACTTTCAGATTACCTTAGGAAAAAAACTCATTAAAAAATCTTAAAATCATGTTCTAAATTTGTGTTGATGACCAAAAAGTTCAAGGAAGAAAACAAGCATTATGTTCTTAAAACTTTTTCTAAATGCAATGATTAGGAAAATAAAAATACACAATATTATTAATATTATTGAAATTTTAAAATCTATGGAACCTAATAAATGCACTCCAAATTTTTTATATGAAAATGTTCATTTAAATGTTTCGTATGATTTTTCAAAGTCTGATGGCTCCAAGAAGATCAAGGTGTGACATTCCTAGTGGTACCACTCAAGGATGGGCTTGCCCTAAAGCAAGTCCTTCCCCACACATAAAGGATGGGCTTTTTTACCAATGTTTATTTCTAGTTGTTAATATTGTTGATTCTTAATGAGGCACTTGTGATTTCGTGAGGTCTTTCATGTGATGTAATTTACCAAAATGTTCAAAATAAAAGGATATCAACAAATTGAAAATGATGCATTTTCAAAAATTAATGTATTGCACCATAATGCAATACCAATTCAATGCATTAAATGGCCCATCTTTTCACACTTTACATATTTTAAGGGGGAAGCCTTCACACTTTAACTAAGGACTAGGTATATATTCACTTTCCTTAGTATGGAATCCATCAACCACATTCTGTCCTAGTATTTGAAGAGTATGTGCATAGTTTGTTCAAGCAAAAATTAATGACTTTAAGCATATGAATGGTAGTTCTATGAAATTACTATCCAAAAGACACGATAATCCAAAAAATTAAACAATTTTGATTTCTCGCACAATGTAATGGCATCATGGGGTTTCACAAAAGTATGGCAAATCACTTAAATTTCCAAAATGCTTACATGGAATTGTCACAAAAACTAAAAGTGAAGGACCTTCAATAGTTTCTTGGACCAATAGTTTCTCGGTCCAAGTCCTTTAGGTAGATGACTTGAACCATAACCCTCAACATTAGATAGATGCCTCAACCGTAGAATCCATGTGCCATTCTATATTTTATTTTTAAAATTAAGAATTAAAAACAACACAAACACATCTACATAATGTAGTATTTTTCTTTTGTTAGGCACTTTTCCAAAGTGATATTATATTTCCTTTTAACTTTTTAGGGTGCTTCCCTAGTTAGTTTGAACAATTTTTTAAATTAGTTTTGGCAAGGGTCGTTTGAGAAAGTCCACCTAGTGTTTTTCATTTGTTTATTTTTTTCTTGAGACATTTCTTATGTTTCTTTGACTCTTTTTTCATTGCTCCAAGTAAATGGTTTTGCTTCTTTATTGAATTTCTTACTTGGCCATTGATAAACATAAAAACTTGATGTCATTCTTTTTGTTATGGTGATAGCATATTACCTATAGTAACCTTTTGTCAAGAGTGTCCTTTTACTCATTCATCAAACCTTAGGTTGCAAGATTCTCTCAAATTTAATCACCCAAACAAGGCACTTCCATTTTTAGCTTTGTTTTGAGGTTTAAATCTACAATGCCAAAGATTAATTAAAAATTTCCATCAAAAACCTTTGTCACCATCATTGTTTTCATATTTTCTTGGCAACATTAACCCAAGTGGGATCACTTTGGCTAAATTTATCAAGCGAGTAAAGTTGGCACTAACCAAATGTGATATTGCTTTTTAGGGGTTTCATCCAAGTGGAGGTTAATTCATCCATAATTTAGATGATAATCATGTTTCATCCATCAAGATCACTTAAGACAATATGAAGACCAAACAATAGTTTCAATGGTCATATTGTCGTTATGAGTGGACATGTGGTTGAACATTGAACAATAATTGGTGATTAGACCACAATTTATAACAAACCAAATTTGTTGTACAATCAAACATGAATTGACTTAAATTCAAGGTAGTTTTGAGTCTTTAAATTGTTTGTGGTTTTCAAATTAATCAATTTGCATACTAAATTGATTTCAAAATTTGAAATTGGAGTTAATTTGAAGGTTCCACCACATCTTCATATGAAGTTGAATTTGCAAATCATTTGCACTACCAAAGTTTTATAAAAGATACTAATAAATGTGGGAAAAATCAATTGATTCTAAAACATTGAATGTTTATAATGGTTGTTGGATTCCAAGTTTTAAATGTAGGCACCTCCTTTTGCCTTTATGTTTTCCCTATTACTAATCCACATGGAACAAAAACCCCTTATCCTCCACCACATCGCTTCTTATTATACCCCCTACATCCCATAGGCAAACCATTCTATGATACATGATTATAGACATTATCCTTACTTCCCATTCTCCAAGTATGCCCTTGTTTTCATCTCCCATTACTTCACCACCATGGCTACTTTCCCTTATCGTCCCATATACACCCCCTCTTTGAACCCCAACCTCATGCCAACCTATGATACCTTAGTTATCAAACCTTGTTGATTCCCAATTTATCATCAAGATCATAGACCCAAACCTTATTTCATCGATAGTTAATCCATAAAGCTTACATTCCATTCTCCAAACCATGTCACACCCCATTCCATCCCATGATTCATATTTGGTGCAACAAATACCTTGTCCATCTTGTGGTCATGAATTCACCCATCGAGGTTTATCTCAACACCTCCATACATGTCAACCACTACATATTATCTTCACATGCTTTCCAAAGTTTCATGTTTCAACCTCCATCCTCACCCCTCCCCTCACAACCTAGGATTGGCTTTCAAATTTCAACATCATTGGGGCCTTCCATTTAGGTTTTCTGCACTTGCATATATTCATGCATCCCCACCACCTTACAATGGGAAGTACAACAAGCTATATGACTGCCCTTGGTTAAGTTGGCACAAAACCCTTTCAACATTGCAACTTGGCATTTATTCTTGTTATATTTTTTTAATGGTGTTTAGTGTTACCCCCTTAAGGACAATTGATATGTCATTAACAAGGCAACAACAACTTAGATGCAAATTTGTTTGATTGCCTTGGTGGAGGTGGCAAGTTTTAAGTAGGGCAACAAATTTGTGTTGGGAATTTTACTTTTAGTTAAAGTTAGCCATCAACACTACTCAAAAAGGACAAGTGAATTAAGCAACATGGTTCACACAACACTTGCACCAAGATATTGTATTAGTGCAATGAAAAATATGAAAGGTACGGAATAGGAAAAGTGGGACCTACTCTAACAATGGTAGCAAGGCATTATGCAAAGGTAGAATATAATAATGATAATGATTAATAGCCTATTGGATCTTTTATTGTGAGAAAGACCAAAAGGAAGCGACCTTTGAAAGTTCCAGTCAATGGGGTGCACTTGATGAAACCTATGATTACTTAGAAGGAGACATGATAAACAATTGGGAAACAAAAAATATTCTATGGGAATTAGAAGAACCCCAGTTAACTCCAATCCAAGAGGGGGATACATCCATGGAAGAAGCAAATGTGTAAAAGGAAATGGCTATGTTTCAAAGTGTTGCAGCAACAATGGTTCCAAAACCATAGAAGAAAACATATGCCATTCTAGTGTTCCAATGTAATAATTCAAAGCATGAAGAGGTGGATGTTGTCATTGAAATAGACTAGCAGGAAAAAAGGATTTGGTACTATAGCAACAAGGAGAGATGGTGAGATAACTTAATGAAGTTCACATGCCTATCAAAGAGTTAGAATAATAACAAGAAAATAGTGGTGAGGAAGAAAATGATGATGATGAATTGGTAGTTTTGGATTACATGCTTCCACATGTGATCAAAGAAACAAAAGAAGTGAACTAGGTAGAAAAAATGAAGATTGCACAATAAGAGTTGGGTAAACCATTAGCTAAACAATTAGAGGATAACTAACTTGCAACCCAAGTCAAGAATCATTTAAAAGGAGGTATCATTGTGAGAAATCATGTCCATTGGAATCACATTACCCAACAACTAAAGTTCCAAAATAATTAATATGCAATTGTACATTACAATTAAAACATGAAAATAAGGGCAATTAAGAAACACAATGTCATGTTAGCAAATCAAGGAGTTGTATTGTAGTTGCAATTTAGTTGCAAATGAGACAACTATATAACGTAATGACCACATCATACATATGAATGTAGTTAATCATGTTTGATTTTTTTGCAAGTTGCAATTTAGTTGCATGTGGCAACTACATTACAACTAGTGTAAATGTAAGCACTCAATCAATAACTAAATTACAATTAGTGTATGGTGTCAACACATATGATCATGCCACATATCCACATTTTCACCACCAATTTTGACATTTGCAATTAATTGTCAACTATGATTCCCATTATAAAAATATTATTTTTCCATTCTTTTGTGACTATTATTCAACTATTAATAAATTAATAACTAAAAAAATCATATTTAATCTTTATTACTTAATAATGAATTTTTTCCCAATCAATTATTAACTATTGCATATTAATTAATATTTAAGAATTAATCTGAATCAATCAATCTAAATTAGACAAATATTTTAAAAATTCAAATAGTTAATTTTATAAATAAATAAATAAATAAAATTTAAAGTTAAATTGATTCCTAAAAATATTAAGTTCAAATAATTAATCATCAATTCAAAAATTCAGATAATTAATTCACATATATAATTATCAAATAATTATTTATTTAGTTGTATAATTTATAAAATTAAAAATACACATAAGGAATGTGAAATTTTTTTTTCTAGTTACAACCTAATTTTCAATTAATGTGTAACTAAAAAATTTAACCCATAAATTTTGTGCTTGAACCTCATTTCACAAACTATATAAAGAAGGTTTTTTTCTTGTGTGTTCACATTAACATACATGTGTTAATTTAGGATGAAGATAAATTAATTTAACCTTAAAGATTAAACATAAAAATAAAATAAAAATTCCATGGCTACTTTTTAGTTCACTTACACTTCTCCTAACTACACTTCTACCTTTTTACCTACTTGCCCACCTAGGTAAGTAAATAGCTAGTACTATTTTTTTTACCTACCTACCTACTTACCTACCTATGCTTATGTATTGACTTATCTAGCTACTTAAATAGATATTTATTTTACTTTTCAAAATTCAATTAGTATGCCACTTGGCAACTTTTGACTATGTCATGTGTCACAATCTAAGACCACTATAAATGAACAGTCATAATGGATGGTGGACATCAATATTAAAAAAAAAAAATTCATCCAAAATCCCCCATAATGCCATGTGTTAGATTTTGATGGATTGATGAAAAATGATGTTAACATGACGTTGCCATAGTAGTTGCAAACTAGTTGCATTAAAGTTACATAATAATTGTTCCTTCATAGTTGTAATTGAGTTGCAAGAGTTGCATATGTACATGATTTCACATATGATAAGTTGCATTCAATGTTGTAAATTATGCAACTTATCTGATAACATTCACTCATAGAAATATGTTGAATTGCAATTGAGTTGCAAATGGGTTGCAAATGGTTATTGCAAGGCTAATTGCAAATCACCCCATTTTTTCATAATGTATGTAAACATAGGTGAAACTAATATGCCACATGAAAGATTACATTAAACATGCTTTCAATGCATTATTTGTAAGGAGCAAATACTTCGAATACATATATTGTCAAATGTTGAAATAATGGGCATGAAACTATGTTTTTTGAGTGACATGTTGCATATAGTTAAAGAATTAAATACATGGTACCACAAATTTCCAATCCAAAAGCTTATCATCTTATCTTTTAATTAACAAATTGTCTCAAAGTTTGATTAGCTCCACCAATGTTGGGAATTGTCATTAAACTTGAAGATTTTTGCGTAGATGTGGATGATCAAGGACTTGGAATTTTGGGACTACAGTAGAACCTCTATAAACTGATCCCCCCAAATTTTATAACCTCTCAAATTTTATCACTCTAGCCCGGTCCATCAATGGGACCAGGCAAAAATTTTATATTCTTATAACTTATCACTTTTCCTCTTTCCCGACAATTTTTTAATTTTATAATTCGTTTATTTCTTGATCAGTTATGGTGAAAATAGCTAGTGAAGTGCATTGGAGGGACAATACTCCGGTTACAAGTAGGTTCGAAAAAGAAGTGCTGGACTTCAAATTTTTTCACCCTTTTTCTCTACCAAAGATGGGTTGCCTTTATGATCAAAAATGCAAAGAAAATGGGAAAAAAAAGCAGCCGCCTCACAGTTCCAAACTCTCCCATAACTTATAACCTCTCAAACTTTATCACTGGCTGCCGGTCCCTAGGTGATAAAATTATAGATTTTCTATTGTATTTGGCAAATAGTGTCATTTGCAGATACATTGTTTTCAACAACAAATGTAGGTATAGAAACATGGAGGAGTTAACTAGCTACTTAGGCGTGTTTGCTATTTGATACTATTGTTGATTAAAGTCGCATACCAAAAGTATTACTAGAAAAATCTTAGTGCTCTAAATTCATGAAGGTGTGTTGCATGGTACAATGGACCCAAAAAATTGTCACAATTTTGTAGTTTGTAATTTGAATAGAATTTGAAAAATTTGGAGACATAATTGGAAAAGGTTTAATAGTCAGGATGTGTAATTAAAGGTGGTTCCCATCTTAATCTATCTTGTGAAATTAGTGCAAATAATAATGATGCAATAGTCCTTTGGAGTACATTTGTAAATGTAATTAGTTGTCACAAAGTCATTATTTAACAAAAGGATTAAGAAGGACTTCTTTTAGTTGAAAATTTTCAATAAAAATTTGTAGATCAATATATATATGTACAAAGAACAATCTTCCATTGAAATTTTTTCCAATTGATTTAAATCATGAAGTTCATATTTGAATTAAATATAAACCTTTCGTGATACAATATGTTATAATAATGATGATTATGTTGTTTGCAAGTTATAAAATGTTTTTCCATTGAAGATATAAATGCCTTAAGTGTTTTTTTAATTTATCCATGAAATTGAAGTTGAGTTTTTTAACTAGTAAAAAATATACTATTGCCAAACAATGTGTTTTATACTTGGTTTAAAATGTAATTGGTGTACTAAAAAAAACAAACATGAAGCAATTTATTCAAGATTCTATTAATTTTTTTAATTTTAAGACCTAAGACAATTAAATGTAGATTTAAAAAAAACTCAAAATAAATGAATTTAAAGTTATGATACTTGTACAAATTTTCTAACATACAATTTTGACTACATTTGGGTGCACTGTAACATGCAAACACCCATGACCTAACTTTGTAATGGCAAGACATGTAGCCAATCCGGACATTGTGGAAAAGAGGATGAAGGGTGAAAGGTGACATTAGGCACAAATGTTAGATTATTTACATGAGCTTGTCCTGATGAAGGACCTCCATAAAGAAGCCATGAGTGTGATATATTGGTAGTATGTTATTAAAGGAACCAAAAGGCAGGGTCATGATGCCCATTTAAGGCAAAAAACATTATACTTTATAAGTTGTGATATTTTGCATGAAAATACTCACAATACATTTCCAAAAGGAGCCAAAGATTTTGACATTATGGCATTATCAACAGCTTTTTTCACATTTGCTAGACATTGGAGTTAAAAGGAGATATGGACAGATGTTGGAAGAAGAGGTTCTTCCATGGGTAATTCTTAGAATTTTAAATCAAATTTGAATATTGTTAACAAACTTAATGATTTCTACTAAGGTCTTCCAAAGTTGACTAGTTAAGAACCAAAAGAAATAGGGATTGTGTGGTGGGGGGGGGGGGGGGGGGAAATTTTATCTCCAAAAGGGGGGGTGATGTTGGAGAATGGTGTGGGC
>Ga0116227_10001929_pt1 | contig 47252 bp, 41 predicted proteins | sample S1TSphgellanicum_FD_89693 | JGI IMG/M metagenome (GOLD analysis project Ga0116227, IMG submission 89693) | Host-associated microbial communities from peat moss isolated from Minnesota, USA - S1T2_Fb - Sphagnum magellanicum MG | ecosystem: Host-associated > Plants > Peat moss > Unclassified... | reverse complement strand
CTTTCATGGAACAACTCCCCTGCTGGTGGTTCGCAAACAACCTAACATCTTCCTGTCGCCGGAAGCGGGGCCGTTCCACATCATCAATAAAAAGCCAGAGAACAATGCGTGATTCTTCAATCGCGCCTTGTTCTTAAAAGGCGAAGGCTTAACGCTCCGTCAACCGCTCATCTGCTAGGCAACCGGAGCAAAGTGGCGCCCTGGCGCTGGGAGTGTCGCCCGATGGCACGGGCAAGTGCGCAGCAGGATCTCAGCCTTTGATCGACGATCTGGCCATCGGCATCACGCATCTGCTGCTGGTGATTGCGATCATCCGCCTGCTTGCGCGCACCGATCTGGACCGCGAGCCGCAGCGCAAGGCCGAGGCCGAATCGCCCTCATCTCCGCCCCCGCCCGGCGCTCCGCCTCAGGCCGATGCAGGGCGCAACCGCGTGGGCGTGATGCGCCTGCCGGGGCTGGGCCGGGGGAACCGCCGTGTTTAACCTGCTGCTGGCGCTTTTCGCGCTCTACCTCATCGCCATGGGGCTGCGGCGGCCCTTTATCTGGGTGCTGTTCTACCTGTGGGTCGATATTCTGGCGCCTCAGAAGATGCCCTTCGCGCAGCTTGCCGCCATTCCCATCTCGCTGGTTGCTTTCGTGCTGGCGGTGGTCGGCTGGGCGATGTTCGACGACAAGCAGAACGTCCGCTTCTCCTTCCGTCAGGTCCTGATCCTGATGCTGCTGATCTATTGCGGCATCAGCACCCAGACCGCCGACTTCCCCGAAGCGGCGGCGGGCAAGTGGGACTGGGTGTGGAAGGCGCTGGTCTTCGCCATCTTCCTGCCGCTGACGCTGACCACCCGCCTGAGGCTGGAGGCCGCCGCGCTGGTGATGGTGCTCTCCGCCGGGGCGATCATCATCGATGGCGGGCTGAAAACGCTGGGCGGCGGTGGCGGCTATGGCGAGCTGAAGCTGTTCATCAACGACAACACCGGGCTTTACGAGGGCTCGATCCTCTCCTGCGTCGCGGTCTCGCTGATCCCGCTGGCGCTGTGGCTGGCCAGGGAGGGCACGATCTTCCCATCGGACAAGCGCACGCATCTCTTCGCGCTGGGCATTGCCTTTGCCGCTCTGCTGATCCCGGTGGGCACCGAGGCGCGCACCGGCCTGATGTGCGCGGGCCTGCTGGCGATCCTGATGCTGCGCTCGGCCAAGAATCGCATGCTCTATATCGGGCTGATGGCGGTGGCGGCGGTGATCGCCATTCCCTTCCTGCCGCACAGCTTCACCGCGCGCATGAACACCATCGAGAACAACAAGGCCGACGAATCGGCCGCCACCCGTCTGGCGGTCTGGGCCTGGACGCAGGGTTATGCCGCCGATCATCCCTTCGGTGGCGGGTTCGAGGTCTATCGTGCCAACAAGCTGGTCATCAACACGCAGGACACCTCGGCGGGCGGCGGCGGCGTGACCACGGTGCAGTCGACCCAGACCAAGGATCAGGGCCGCGCCTTCCACTCCTCCTATTTCGAGATGCTGGGCGAGCAGGGCTGGCCCGGACTGATCCTGTGGCTCACCCTGCAGATCAGCGGCATCCTGCAGCTTGAGGGCGTGCAGCGGCGGCTGAAAAAATCCACCGATCCCGCCGACCGCAAGGATTACGGCATGGCGGTCGCCCTGCAGCAGGGGCATATCACCTATCTGCTGGGTGCGGCCTTTGTCGGCATCGCTTTCCAGCCCTTCGTCTATATGCTGATCGGCCTGCAGATCGCGCTGGTGCGGCAGGTGAACGATCGGCGCCATCCCGCACAGACCGGGACGCCGGGGGTGCGGATGCAGGCGGCTTCCTTGCGCGCGGGCTGATTGAGCGCTCTTGCCAAGCGGGGCAGCCGGGCCCAGAGCGGCGCCACCATGCCTGCCCCATCAGAAGATGCCGTCATCGTCGCGGCCGCGCGCACGCCGATTGGTCGCGCCTTTCGCGGCGGTCTGGCCGCCATCCACCCCGTGTCGCTCGGTGCCCATGCCCTTGCCGCCGCCGTCGAGCGTGCGGGCATTCCCGGTTCTGAAATCGAGGATGTGATCTGGGGCGCAGCCATGCTTCAGGGCGGGCAATGCCCCAACCTCGGGCGCCTCGCCGCCCTGCGCGCGGGCCTGCCCGACAGCGTGCCGGGCATGAGCATTGACCGCCAATGCGCCTCGGGCCTTGCCGCCATCTCCGTCGCCGCCCGCACCATCCGCGCGGGCGAAGCGCAGGTGCTGGTGGCCGGCGGGCAGGATTCGATCAGCCAGGTCCAGACCGAAGCCTTCCGCTATGACCCCGATCCCGCCCTGCTGGCGAGGCATCCCGGCGCGGGGATGATGATGATCGACACCGCCCAGACCGTCGCGGCCCGCCGCGATGTGACCCGCGCTGCGATGGATGCCTATGCGCTGGCCTCGCATCGCAAGGCCGCCGCTGCTCAGGATGCGGGCGCCTTCGATGCCGAGATCGTGCCTTTCCGTTTGCCCGATGGCCGGGTGATCGAACGAGACGAGGGTGTCCGCCCCGGCACCTCCCTGCAAGCGCTGGCCCGGCTGAGCCCAACGCCCGGCACCGATGCGCTGACGGCGGGCAATTCCAGCCCGCTCTCCGATGGCGCCGCCGCCGTGGTGATGATGAGCGCGGGGGCGGCCCGCGAGCGCGGCTTGGCCCCGCTGGGGCGTTTCAAGGGGATGGTTTCCGTGGGCACGGCGCCTGAGGACATGGTGCTCGGCCCCATCGCCGCCGTTCCCCGCCTGCTGGCGCGCCACGGGCTGACCATGGACGACATCGGCCTGTGGGAGCTGAACGAGGCCTTCGCCGTGCAGGCCATTCTCTGCCGCGAGGCGCTGGGCATTCCCGAGGCGCGGATGAACGTGAACGGCGGGGCTCTGGCTCTGGGGCATCCCTATGGCATGACCGGCGCGCGGCTGGTGATGCATGCGCTGATCGAGGGGGCGCGGCGCGGGGTGCGTCATGCCGTGGTGACGATGTGTGTCGGGGGTGGGCAGGGGGTGGCTGCTTTGCTGGAAGTAGGGAGATAAAAGGAAGATGCGAGGGGGTTACCCCCTCGCGCTCCCATGACGTCTCCCGACGAGGGGGCGGGGGCACCCGATCCTTGCGCCCGACCTCTCCACCTGCGCGACGTCCAGCGCCGCAGGCAGTCAAACATGCCTTTCATGCCTGCGGCGCCGCAACCTTAGCGCAAGGCCGAACCCGAAGCGCAACGCAGACATTAACGGGAGCGCGAGGGTGTAACACCCTCGCATTGTCTCTTTCCCCCTTGAATCTCGCCCATTCAGACTTGTTCGGTAAATCAACCGTACATCTTCCGCTTTCCACTGGGGGAAGCAGGCTCTATGCCGCGTGCGCCTCCGATTCCCATGCCGCCTTTGCTCCACCCGGGCGGCCATGAAAGGTTCGACCGATTAGCCTGCCCGTCTCTTTTGCCGGACAACGCCGCTTGCGTGATCGCACCGTGTCGGCGCTGCTATCGCTGGCGATTCTGCTGCTGTTTGCGCTGGTTTTGCTGGAGCTGGGCGTGGTGGGGCCGGGGTCCGGGCCGGGCAAGGGTCATCTGGTTTCGCTGAACCTGTCGCAGGACAAGGAGCAGAAGAAGACCCCGCAGGCCCCGCAGAAGACCGAGGTCGCGCATACGACGCCGGTTGCGCAGCGCCCCCCGGCGCCTTTGCAGAAGCCCGAGGAAAATGTCCCGCCGCCGCCGCCCGCGCCGGTGACGCCCGGCTTTATCCATATGAGCCATGACGAGATGGCCTCTTCCGACATCGGCAAGATGCCCAAGGTCGCCAGCAATGGCGGCGGGGGCAATGGCGGTGGCGGTGGTTCGGGCGGCGGTCAGGGCGCGGGCAGCGGGCCGGGCGGGGTGCATCTCTATCCCGCGCGCTGGTATCGCGAGCCGACCGATGCCGAAATGGGCCCTTATCTGAAGGGCGAGCGGCCTTATGGCGCCTATGCGGTGATCGCCTGCCGCACCATCGACCATTACCATGTCGAGGATTGTCAGGAGATGGAGGAGAGCCCGCGCGGCTCGGGTCTGGCGCGGGGCCTGCGTCAGGCGGCGTGGCAATTCCTGGTGTGGCCGCCGCGCGTGAACGGCAAGCCGCAGGTGGGTGAGTGGGTGAGCATCCGCTTCGACTTCACCCGGCGCGGGGGCGGCGGCTCGGACGGGCAGTAACAGGAACGGGCGAAGCGCGGTTTGAACCGCGCCTCGCCCGATGATCCTTACTTCACGGCCTTGATGCGGCTGCGCGGAGCAGGCGCGCTGGCAGGTTCGCCGCCATGGGTCTTCATCCAGCCTTCCACCACCGGAGCGATGATGGTCCGCCATTTCGAGCCGTTGAAAATGCCGTAATGGCCGACCTTCTCCACCAACAGATAGCGCTTCTGGCTCTCGGCAAGGCCCGGCGTCAGCTTCAGCGAGGCACGCGTCTGGCCGATGCCCGAGATATCGTCACGCTCGCCTTCCACGGCCAGCAGGGCGGTGTCGGTGATCGCGCCCAGATCGATGCGCTCGCCGCGATGGACGAATTCGCCCTTGGGCAGCGAGTGCTTCTGGAACACATGCTCGATGGTCTGGAGGTAGAATTCCGCGGTCATGTCGCAGACGCTGCGGTATTCCTCATAGAAGGCCTTGGAGCCGTTGGCGCTTTCGCCGTCGCCATCGACGAGGTGGCGGAACATCTGCCAGTGGCTCATCAGATGGGTCTGCAGGTTCATCGAGATGAAGCCCGCCAGCTGCAGGAAGCCGGGGTACACCTTGCGGCCCGCGCCCGGGTAATGCAGCGGAACGGTGGCGATCACCGCATTCTGGAACCAGGCGAGGGGGCGGTCGGTGGCGACATCATTGACGCTGGTGGGCGCCTCGCGCGTGTCGATCGGTCCGCCCATCAGGGTCAGGGTGCGGGGGCGGGCGGGGTGCTTTGCCGCGCCCATCACCGCCGTGGCGGCCAGAGCGGGCACGCTGGGCTGGCAGACCGCCAGCATATGCGCGCCCGGGCCGATATGTTCGAGATAGCTGACCAGATAGTCGATATAATCGTCGAGGTCGAAGCTGCCCGCTTCGGCGGGGACCATCTTCGCGTCGGCCCAGTCGGTGATGTAGACCACCGAGCGTTCCATCATGCGCGCCACCGTGCCGCGCAGCAGCGTGGCATAGTGCCCGCTCATCGGCGCGACGATCAGCATGCGCGGGGCGTCGTCCGGCAGGCCGTCATGGGTGAAGCGCAGCAGATTGCCGAAGGGGCGGTGCTGCACGATGGCTTCGGTGACCGGATGGCTTTCGCCATCGACGGTGACCGTCTCGATGTCGAAGGTGGGCTTGCCGCGCGGCATGGCGGCATGGGCGAAGACGTCCAGCGCGCTGGCGATCACCGGGCCCATGCCAAAAAACGACGGACCGATGGAGGGATTCGTGACCGTTTCGGCCATGACAGAGGCCCAAGCACTGGCGCCCGACAGCAAGCTGCGCTGCATTTCATAAATATTATAAAGCATTGGCACTTTCCTGCATGCCGGTCCGGAGCGCGCCGGCGGGCGGTCTTGCCGCCGCTTGACCATGAATGTGGGGCGGACCGTGGCATGTTGCAATGCACAATCGCACTGCGCAAAGCGAATTTACCCGATGAGGTGTAAAAATTACGGCGCATTCCTGATCGGTGTTTGATCGCGCGCCATTCCATCGGCCCCGGAAATGTTTTAGGGGCTGGCGCCATGACCATCGACGCGCCCGCTCCAGCCGCCGACACCGCGCTTAGCGCCAGTGATGCCGTATCCGGGGTCGAACCCGACGTTCCGGCCTCGCAGAGCGCGCGTGACGCCCGCAAACTGGGCGCTTTGCGCATGATCTGGCGCGCGGCGGCGGCCTATCCGGGGCGGGTGAGCATGGCGCTGTTCGCGCTGGTCACCTCTTCGGCGGCAACGCTTGGCGTGCCGATGATGTTCCGCCTGATCATCGACCGTGCCTTTGCTCCGGGCAAACAGCCCGAGGACATCGCCATCTGGTTCGAGGGGCTGATGGGCGTGGTGCTGGTGCTGGCGCTGGCCACGGCGCTGCGTTTCTACAATGTCAGCTGGCTGGCCGAGCGGGTGGTCGCCGATATCCGTATCGCCGTGCAGCGGAACCTGCTGCGCCTGCCTCCCAGCTTTTTCGAGGAAAACTCCCCGCGTGAGATTTCCAGCCGCCTCACCTCCGACACCACGTTGATCGAGCAGGCGGTGGGTTCCACCGCATCGATGGCGCTGCGCAATCTGATCACCGGCACGGGGGGCATTCTGTTCCTGTTCCTCCTGGCGCCGAAGCTGACCTTGTGGCTGGTGCTGGGCATCGTCTGCGTGGTGGCGCCGATCACCATCTTCGGGCGGCGGCTGCGCGGCGCCTCGCGCTCCAGTCAGGACCGGGTGGCGGAGATCGGCGGGCTGGTCTCTGAAGTGCTGGGGGCGACGCGCATCGTTCAGGCCTTTAACCAGGAAAAGCTCGAATCCGACCGCTTCTCCGCCACGGTGGAGCGCACCTTCGAGACCGCCAAGCGCCGCATCGCGATCCGCGCCACCATGACCAGCGTGGTGATCTTCCTGGTGATGGGCGCGCTCAACCTGCTGATGTGGCGCGGCGCCGTGGGCGTGGCCCGCCATGAGATCACCGGCGGCACCATCGCCGCCTTCGTGCTGACCGGCGGCGTGGTGGCGGGGGCCTTTGGTGCTCTCTCCGAGGTTTACGGCGATCTGGTGCGCGCGGCGGGCGCCGCCAGCCGTCTGTCCGAACTGTTGCAGGAAAAGCCCGCGATTGCGGCGCCGGCGCGGCCCATCGTGCTGCCCGAACCGGCGCGTGGCGCGATCAGCTTCGAGGGCGTGACTTTCCGTTACCCCACGCGGCCCGAATACACCGCTCTGGCCGACTTCACCCTGAAGGTGGAGCCGGGCGAGACGGTGGCGATCGTCGGCCCCTCGGGCGCGGGCAAATCCACCATCTTCCAGCTTGCCGAGCGCTTCTATGACCCGGCGACCGGCGCGATCAAGCTGGATGGCGTGCCGCTGACCGGCGCCGACCCTGCCGACATCCGCCGCCGCATCGCTTTGGTGCCTCAGGAGGGCACGCTGTTTGCCGCCAGCGCGCGCGACAATCTGCGCTATGGCAATTGGGACGCCAGCGACGCCCAGATCTGGGATGCCGCCGCCGCCGCCAATGCCGAAAGCTTCCTGCGCGATCTGCCCGAAGGCCTCGACACCTTCCTGGGCGAGGGCGGCGCGCGCCTGTCGGGCGGCCAGCGCCAGCGCATCGCCATTGCCCGCGCTTTGCTGCGTGAGGCGCCGATCCTGCTGCTCGACGAGGCCACCAGCGCGCTGGATGCCGAAAGCGAGCGGCTGGTGCAGGATGCGCTCGACCGGCTGATGGCCAGCCGCACCACGCTGGTGATCGCGCATCGCCTCTCCACCGTGCGCGCGGCCGACCGCATCGTGGTGATGGAGGGCGGCCGCATCGTCGAGGTGGGCCGCCATGACGAGCTGGCGCGGGCGGGCGGACTCTATGCCCGCCTTGCTTCTTTGCAATTTGACGAGAACGCGCTTTCCGTTGAACTATAACGGTGATTCGGGGCGCCTGCCCTTTTTCTTCCCCTTAGGAAAGCTCCCCCCATGTCGCTGACGACCACCGCTATCCTGCTCGGCATTGTCGAGGGGCTGACAGAGTTCCTGCCCGTCTCCTCGACCGGGCATCTGGTGCTGGCCACCAAATTCTTCGGCTATGACGAACGCCCGTGGGAGGTGTTCAACATCGTGATCCAGCTGCCCGCGATTCTGGCGGTTGTGGTGGTCTATTGGCGCACCATCTGGGCGGTGGTGCAGGGCTTGCTGCGCGGCGAGGCGGGGGCGGTGCGCTTTGTGCGCAACATTCTGATCGCCTTTATCCCCTCGGCGATTCTGGGCGTGCTGCTCAAGAAGAAGATCGATGCCCTGCTGGAAACCCCGATCGTCATCGCCTGGGCGCTGCTGGTCGGCGGCATCGCGATCATCATCATCGAAAGGCTGGTCAAGCCGGGCAAGCCGATGGGGCTGGCCGATGTGCCCGCAGGCAAATCGCTGACGGTGGGCTTTATGCAGTGCCTCGCGATGGTGCCGGGCGTCAGCCGTTCGGGCGCGACGATCATGGGTGCGCTCTCGATGGGCATCGAGCGCCGCACGGCCGCCGAGTTCAGCTTCTTCCTGGCGATCCCCACCATGTTCGGCGCCACCGCCAAGCAGCTGTTCGACCACCGTCATGAGCTGTCGACCGGCGTGGCCGAGGTGGGCTTCACCCAGATCGCCATCGGTTCGGTGGTGTCTTTCGTGGTGGCGCTGGCGGTGCTGAAGCCTTTCGTGGGCTATGTCAGCCGCTCGGGCTTCTTGCCCTTTGCGGTCTATCGCATCCTGCTGGGCGCGGTGGCCATCTTCTGGCTCAGCCACGCCTGATTCGCCTTTGCGCCGCTGATTCGCGCCGGGATGCGATTCCGGCGCGGCAGAGGTCTCTTGCGCGCAGCTCTCAATGGCCTATCCTGCTGGATGACAGGGGGCTGTTAGAGGTGCTGCGATGACCCTTCTTGTCATTCTTCTGGCTGGCGCTGCGCTGGGCGCTTTGGCTGGTCTGGTGTTCCATACCGGTGGTGTGCTGCTTCATGCGGCTCTGGGCGCTTTGGGTGCCGTTCTGGCGGGCGCGCTGGACGGCGAGGGCTTGCTCACCGGTCTGAGCCCGATTTCTCTGGGCGCGGCGTCGCTGGGCGCTCTGGCGCTGGTGCTGGGCGCGCATGTCGTGGGCCGGATCGGCGACGGGCCTGTGCGCGGCTGGGGGCGTTCGCGCGGCTTGCCCGATTGAGTCTCGCTGATTGACGCGCTTTGGCTCTTCGCGCTTGACTCTGTCACGCGGCTAAGCCAAGGGGCACAGCCTTGAAGGGCGGTGGGCCTGTGCCTGCCGCTTTTGCTGATTTTTACAGACTGTTCGTTGACATGGCGCACAAAGCCGTGGCGGTGGGGCAGTCAGGCAGGGAATTTAGGAAAGCGCCATGGCAAAGCCCGCAACCGTCAAGATCCGTCTGGTCTCGACCGCCGACACCGGCTTCTTCTATGTGACGAAGAAGAACCCTCGGAACACCACCGAGAAGTTCGTGTTCAAGAAGTATGACCCCGTCGTGCGCAAGCATGTCGAGTTCAAGGAAGCCAAGATCAAGTAATTCAGCGCGGGTTCAAGCCTGCGTTGATACAGCGCAGGACATGACCCGGATGAATGAAAGACAGGTTTCGAACCTGAGCGCCCCGACCAACCACTTTGGAGGGGCATTCGCGAAGAGGCTGCTGCCCATGGGGTTGGCGGCCTTTTTGCGTGGGCTGGCCACTTTTTCGCGCGGGCTGGCCACTTTTTCGCGCGGGCTGGCGCCTGTGGCGATGGTTGCTGCGGCGTCCGTTCCCGCCATGGCGGCAGACGCCCCGCAGCCCGGCAATCCGCAGGTGGCGGAGGCCGTGGCGGCGCTGCGCGCGATCACCGCGATGAAGGCCGATTTCGTGCAGAGCGATTCGAACGGTGGCAGCGTGCGCGGCACGGTCTACCTCAAGCGCCCCGGCAAGATCCGCTTCCAGTATCAGCCCGGCTATCCGATGACGATCCTGTCCGACGGGCATGCCCTGTTCATGATCGACAAGGAGGTCAACCAGACCCAGCGCTGGCCGATCAACAACAGCCCGCTGGGCGCGCTGCTCGACCCCAACAAGGATGTCGCCCGATTCGCGCGGCTGGTGCCGACCAACGATGCCAATGTCATCGCCATCGAGGCGAAGGACAGGATGCGCCCCGAATATGGCACGATGACTCTGGTGTTCCGCCGCAAGCCTGCTGCGCCAGGCGGGTTGGAGCTGGAATCATGGACCACGCGTGATGCGCAGAATCGCCAGACGCGAATCGCACTCTCGGGCCATCAGTATAATGTGTCGCCGTCCGAAGACCTGTTCCGTTACACTGACACCAGGGCGCGTCCTCACAAATGAGGTTAATACCTTGATTTAAAACAGAACCCCGCCGAGGTCATCGCCAGAGCGGGGTTTTTTCATGTCAAAACGGTCGCGGTCTGCCGCAGCTTTATGACAATCTGCGACAATCCTGCCAGCTTCGTTCACTTGGCAGACAGGCTGGCCCCGCTAGAACAACTCTTGTCAGGACGGAATGACAAAGCGGGTTTCCCCCCTGTTGCCCGCTGCCCCAAGACAGACCGCCTGATATGCGTGACGAACGCAGACATGAACCCTCGTCCCCATGCCCCCGGGACGAGGGTTTTTTGTTGCCCGCCACTTTTGTTTTTTTCATGAGCGAGATGCGCCTGCCACTCTGGTCAGGCGCCCGCCATGCCCTTACATGGCGCGCATGATCACTGTTGCCACCTGGAACATCAATTCGGTGCGGCTCCGCATGCCGCTGGTCGAACGCTTTCTGAAGGATGAGGCACCCGATGTCCTCTGCCTTCAGGAAATCAAGACGATTGCCGAACTCTTTCCCTATGACGCCTTCACCGCGGCGGGTTACCCCTATCACGCGGTGCATGGGCAGAAGGGCTATCACGGCGTCGCCACCGTCAGCCGCATTCCCTTCGAGGAGGTCGACCGCCACGACTGGCAGGCCAATGGCGAGGCGCGCCACGTCGGCGTCCGCCTGAAGGACTCCGGTCTGGTGATCGAGAATGTCTACATCCCGGCGGGCGGCGACGAGCCCGACCGCACCATCAACCCCAAATTCGGCCAGAAGCTGGACTTCCTCGAACGCATGATCGGCTGGGCAGGCGCCGTGGCCGAGCCCACGCTGATCGTCGGCGACTTCAACATCGCCCCGCTCGAATCGGATGTGTGGAGCCACAAGGCGCTGCTGAAAGTCGTCAGCCACACGCCTATCGAGGTCGACACGCTGGAGCGTTTCCGCGTCGCGCATGACTGGGTCGATCTGGGCCGCCAACTGGTGCCCGCTCCGGCGCGCTACTACTCCTGGTGGTCGTATCGCTCGAAGGACTGGCGGGTGAACGACCGTGGCCGCCGCCTCGACCATATGTGGGCCTCGCCCTCGGTCGCGGCCAAGGCCACCGGCCATCGCATCATCGAGGATGCCCGCGACTGGGAGAAATGCTCGGACCACGTGCCGCTCATCACCGAGTTCGATCTGTGAGCAGCCCGGCGCGGCGCGTGGCGCTGGCCGTCGATGCGCTGCGCCACGGCTGGGCGATTCGCATCGGCGACTGGACGCTGGTCCCCGCCGAGACCGGTTTCGGCCCCGATCTGCACGCCAAGCGCATGCTGATCAGCGCGGCCCGTGCCGTCTCGCTGCACCTCGCCAACCAGCGCGACGCCGCCGAGCCCGAGGCCCCGGTGGTGATCCACGCCGCAGAGCCCTTTGATCTGGCCACTGCCCGCGCCATCGCCGACCCTTCGCTCGATTTGGAATACCCCCTCAAAGGCCCGTTCCGCGCCGAGCCGATCCCCGACATCGCCACCGCCCGCGCCGCCAATGAACTGGCCCGCATCGCCGGTATCCTCCCCGCCTTCCTGATTGATCCGGTCGGCGCAGGCGAGGCGCAAAGCGTCGAGGCCGAGGATCTGGCCGACTGGAAGAACACCGCGCATCTCGCCATCGCCAGCCGGGCGCGCCTGCCCGTCTCCGCCTGCGACCACGCCGAGATCGTCGCCTTCCGCAGCGTCAATGATCTGCGCGAGCATGTCGCCCTTGTGATCGGCAAGCAGAGCGGCGACCGTGCGCCTTTGGTCCGCCTCCATTCCGAATGCCTGACGGGCGATGTCCTGGGCAGCCTGAAATGCGATTGCGGTCCGCAGCTCGACGCCGCGCTGGCCGCCATGGCCGAGGAAGCGGGCAAGGGCGGCTGGGGCGTGCTGCTCTATATGCGGCAGGAAGGGCGTGGCATCGGCCTTATCAACAAGCTGCGCGCTTACCGTCTGCAGGATCAGGGCTTCGACACGGTGGACGCCAACAATCGCCTTGGTCTGCCCAACGAGGCGCGCGATTTCCCGGTGGCAGCGCGGATGCTGGCGCTGTTGGGCGTGAAAGGCATCCGCCTGATGACGAACAATCCCGCCAAGGTGGAAGCGCTGGTCGGCGTGGGTGTGCCGGTGATCGAGCGTGTGCCTCACGAGCTTCCCGCAAATCCGCATAATGAGCGGTATCTGGCGACCAAGCGGGATCGGTCGGGGCATTTGTTGAAGTAGGGTCAAGGTAGACAAGATGCGAGGGGGTTACCCCCTCGCGCTCCCATGACGTCTTCCGACGATAGGGCAGGGGTGCCGAATCCGAGTGCCCCGCCTCTCCGCCTGCGCCACCTAAAGCGCCGCAGGCATTCAAATCTCTGCCTGCGGCGCAGCAACCTTAGCGCAAGGCCGAACCCAAAGCGCCACGCAGACATTAATGGGAGCGCGAGGGTGTAACACCCTCGCATTTCTCTCTTTTCTACTTCTGAACGTACTTCACAATCCCCGCCCCCAACTGGTTCCTCCCAACGATCACCTGATCCCGCGACCAGTTCGCCACGAAGGCTGGCCCGGCGGGTGATCCGGGCGACAGCTTCGCCGTATTGGCCTCCACAATCAGCCCCGCCGACGACTGCGCGCGATGCTCGGCGGCGACGGCGATCAGCACGCCGCCGTTTTCCTTGTGCGAGCCCTGCACGAACCAGTTGCCGGAGATGCGCCCGGTGGCGCCCTCGGGCAGATCGATCAGATAGTTGGTGGCGCGCCCGGCGGTGTCGTCGAAGCTGTTGCCGGTGATCGTCACATGGGCGGCGCGCACTTTCAGGTAGTGCCCGCCGTCGCCCGCCTCGAAGCGGGAGTGGGTGACGGTAACCTGATTGTACCCGCCGATGTAGATGGAGTGCGCGCAGGAGGCATAGCCGCCGCAGCGGCCAAGATGCGTGAAGGTCGAGCGGTCGATGGAGATCGTGCCGCCGGGCTGGTCGGAGGTGAGGATGCCCTCGTCGCTGTTGCGGAACCAGTTCTGCTCGGCGGTGAGGTTGCCGTGTTCGAGGCGGATGCCCGAGGCATTGCCGTCGCCGCTGTGGAAGTTCTCGAAGATGAAGCCAGTGACGCGGGAGGAGCGCCCGCGCAGTACGAGGGCGGCCTTGCCCTCGCAGACGCGGGGACCGGCCCAGCGGGTCTTGCCGGGGATGGCGGCCTCGAAGGTGACGTCGCCCTCGACCTGCACGCCGCAATCGTCCCAGCGGCCCGGATCGATGCGGATGGTGCCCTTGCCTTTGCCGATGGCAAAGATGGCGCTTTGCAGCCGGTCGAAGCGCTCGCCGGTTTCCACCAGAAGGTAGGGCTTGGCGCCCTGAATGTAGTTTTGCTGGGCGGTGGCTGCGGTGCTGGCCAGCAAGGCCAGAGCGACGGTGGCGGCGGCAGTGAGGCGGCCGGCGATGGGAAGCGGCTTGGTCATGGCGCCCAGCCCTAGGTCGCAGGGGTTAAGATCGGGCAAAATCCGGCGGGCGAAGGGGAAGCGCCCGCCGGATATCTCGCGGATCAGGCCAGCGTTTCGGCCAGGAACCAGTGGCGCTGCTGGGCCTGGTCGGTCCAGTCGTCGGCGGCGCCCTCGGTGGCGTTGTCGCCGGCGGCGGTGGCGGCGGCCTTCACGGCGCGGATCACCTCGACCAGCTTGGCGTTGTCGTCACGCAGCTGGGCGACCATCTCTTCGGGGGCGAGATCGGCGCGGGGCTCGTCCTTCAGGCTGGCCTTGTCGGCGATCGAGCCGATGCCGGTCAGCGTGGGTGCGCCGTTCTTGCGCACGCGCTCACCGATGATGTCGGTCAGGGCGAAGATTTCGGCGGCCTGGGCATCGAACAGCAGATGCAGGTCGCGGAAGTGGGGGCCACGCACATGCCAGTGGAAATTCTTGGTCTTCACGTAAAGCGTGAAGAGGTCGGCCAGCAGGCCGTTCAGGCTGTCGACCAGGGCGGCGGTGGCATTGTTCGTCATGATGCTCTCCTTGGGGGGAATTGGCATGCGCTTGAAGGCTTTGTAGGGTATTGCGCGGTCAAGGTTAAGGTTGCAAGCGTGGCGAGACTGATCGGCATTTCCGATCAGAGCGCGCCCAAAACCGTCCATCCCAGCACGACCCCCGCCAGCAGCAGAATCGCCCCGGCGATACGCCGCGCCAGTTTCAGCGTGGCGGTGGCCGCCAGCAGCGGCCCGGCGCCGAACCAGCCGATGGCAATCGCTGCCCCGCCACCCAGCATCCCCCCCAGCGCGGCTGAAAGCGGCGCATGGAGCAGCGCGATGGCCAGCACGATAAAGCGCGAGGCATCGACGATCTGGCTGATCGCCAGCACCAGCAGCGCGGCAAACAGCGAGCGCGTAGGCTCCTTGGCGCGGCGCCCCGGCGAGACGAGCAGCGATTCAACGCCCGCCGCCGCCAGCGCGAAGCCGGCCAGCAGCAGGCGGCTGCGGTGGTTCATCACGCCCGCCAGATCGTCCGCCGCCCATGCCGCCAGCGCGCAGGTCAGCCCGCCGGTGAAGCAGGCAATGACCAGCAGCGAGAGGCGCGGCCCGAGGCGGTCGGTCAGCGCGGCGACCAGCACCTGATCGCGCGCGCCGCAGCCCGCCAGAAAGCAGGCGATAAAGGCATAGAGCAGCCCGTTCATGCCGGTGTCCCGGCGTGCTTTTCCGCAACCGCGCTGGAGAGCACCCCGGCGATGCGTTCGGCCTTTTCGATCAGCAGGGCGGCGTCATCCGGCGCCATCACCTCTTGGGCAGTCTGGCGCCAGAGGGTGAGCCAGCACTCGAACATGCCGGGGGCGATTCGCTGCGCCAGCGCGATATGGGCGGCGACGGGCTGCCCGCGATAGCTGCCGCGCCCGCGCAATTGCGCCGCCCAGAAAGCGGTGAGGGCGCGCAGATGGCTCTCCCAGTCATGGATAGTCTGTTCGAACACCGGGCCGATCAGCGCATCCTCGCGGGCGCGGCCATAGAACAGGCGGACCAGGCGGGCGATGTCGGGGTGGCGCTCCATCACCGGGCTGGGGCCGGGCTGGGCCGATTCGGATGGGGGCTGGAGTGGCGCAGGCTGAGTCATCGCGCCGGACCCTAGCGGCTTGTACGATGAGCTGAAAGTCATGTGTCAAATCCGTGTCTGTGTGGCGGATTTCATGGGTTTACGGCGGCTTACTCCATCCGTCGAATAGGGCGGTCTTTTGGTCGCGGGGTGATTGTCTACTTGCGAAATTGAGATACTAAGGACCGTGGCTCAGCCGATGCAGGCGGCAGAGCGAATCGGCAAAGGGCGGGACTTCGTGGCTGGCGCATGGACGCGGAGCCCCGCCTGGCTCGGAGCCGGACTTTCCTTTCAGGTCCGGGGTCTTTCAGATCCGCAGCATGACAGGCGGCATGGGCTCGCCTATGCCAAGGGCATGCAGCAACCATCGATCCTCTTCGTCTGCCTTGGCAACATCTGTCGTTCTCCGCTGGCCGAGGCGGCCTTTCGGCAGGCTGCGCAGGAGGCCGGGCTGAAGGTCACCGTGGATTCGGCGGGCACCGGCAATTGGCACAAGGGCCATGCGCCCGATCCGCGCGCCTGCGCTCAGGCGCTGGAGCAGGGGATCGACATCAGCGCCTATCGCGCGCGTCAGGTGAGAAGCGAGGATTTTACCCGCTTCAGCCATATCTTCGCGCTTGATCGTAACAATCTGGCCGATCTGCAAAAATTGCGTCCTGTGGGGGCAACGGCGCGGCTCAGCCTGCTGCTCGATGTGGTGCCGGGGCAGGAGGGCCAATCGGTGGCCGACCCCTATTACGGCGGCCCCGAGGATTTCGCCCAGACCTGGGATGAGGTCAGCGAGGCGGCACAGGCCTTGGTGAAACGCCTGGCCTGATTACAGCGCCGCCATCGCCTGATGCGCCAGCCGCGCCAACTGCCCGGTGGCAATATCCAGCCGCGGCGCGGTCTGCAGAATGCAGGACAGGCGGGGCAGGGCAGGCAGCACGCGCCTCTGCATCGGCCCGGCCTGCAGCGGCGGCTCGGTCAGGAACAGTTGCGTGCGGCAGGTGATGCCCAGCCCGGCCTCGACCGCCGTGCGCAGCGCCGTGAGATGCGGCGTCTCCACCGCGATGCGATAGGGAATGCCCGCCCGCTCCAGCGCGCGGAGCGCCGCATCGCGAAAGCGGCAGGGCGCCTCCAGCACCGCCAGCGGCAGCACCGGTTGTTCGAGCAGATCGGCGTTGCCGTACCAGGCCATGGCCGTATGCGCGATCGCCCGCTCATCGGCGGCCTGGGCAAAACCCAGCACGATGTCGATCTGGCCGCGCTCCAGCTGCACCAGCAGATCCTGCGTATCGGCCACCCGCGAATAGATCTGCGTGCCCGGATGATGGTCGGCAAATTGCGAAAGCAGTCCGGTCAGCAGCGTCTCGGCGAAATCCTGCGCCACGCCGATGCGCGTCGGGCTGGCGAAATGGCCCGCGCTGATCGTCGCCACCGCCTCGTCATGCAGCACCAGCACCTTGCGGGCGTAATCCAGCATCAGCTCGCCCGCCGGGGTCAGCGACAGGCGCCGCCCCTCACGCAGGAACAGGTTCTGCCGCAGCAACTCTTCCAGCCGCTTGATCTGCAGGCTGAGCGCCGATTGCGTCACAAAGACCTTGTGCGAGGCGCTGAGCATCGAACCGGCATCGACGATGGCGACGAAACTGCGGAGCAGATTGGTGGGCAGATTGACCGGCATCTTATGGTAAACCCTGTTGTGAAGGCAGCTGATCTATGACGATCTCATATACTCCATCAAATCAGTAGAGATAATGGGTCTGAAAGCAATTCTTTTTTGGCGCCCCGTCGCGCTTGGCCCGGCGATGGTCTAGCTTCCCTGCGCAAACACCACCGTAATCCTTCCCGAGAAAGGCTATCGATGACTGCTCCCCGTATTGCCGACCATCCCATCGACGAATATTTCCTGGCCCGCTGGTCGCCCCGCGCCTTCGACGGCTCGACCCTGACCGAGGCCGATCTGAAGCCCCTGTTCGAGGCCGCACGCTGGGCCCCCTCGGCATACAACTATCAGCCCTGGCGTTTCGGCTGGGCGGTGAAGGGCGACGCGCATTGGGACGATTACGTTTCCGCCCTGCTGCCCTTCAACGCGGGCTGGGCCTCGAACGCCGCCGCGCTGGTGTTTATCCTCTCTGACACGCAGATCACCGCGCCCGGCTCCACCGAGGCCAAGCCGGCCGGGACGAACAGTTTCGATGCCGGGGCTGCCTGGGGCTATCTGGCATTGCAGGCGACTCGCCTCGGTCTGGCGACTCACGCCATGGCGGGCTTCGATGCCGCCCGCGCTGCCGAGATCACCGGGGCCGGGGAGCGCTATAAGGTCGAGGTCGCCGTCGCCATCGGTCGTCGGGGCGATCCCTCGACCTTGCCGGAAGCCCTTGCTGCGCGTGAGGCGCCCAGTCCTCGACTGCCGGTGGCGGAGATCGCTTTCAATGGGGCCTTTGGTTGAAGAAGAAAGATTAAGTGCGAGGGGGTTACCCCCTCGCGCTCCCAAAACGTCTTCCGACGATGGGGCGGGGCGCGCCGAAATGGTGCGCCCCGCCTCTCCACCTGCGTGACGTATGGCGCCGCAGGCAGTGGAATTATGGAACGGTGGAGCTGTGCTCCCGTTCCAAAGGCCTGCGGCGCGGCAAACCGGGCGCAAGGCCGAACCCTTAGAGCCAACGCAGACAGTAAAGGGAGCGCGAGGGTGTAACACCCTCGCATTTCTCTTTTCTAAAAACTGCTACAAGATATATCTTGATTTTCACTCTCAATGCGCCCATCTCCAGCTGAGCCCATCGAGATCAACACATATGCGGGTGCCGATGCCCGTTCAGACCCGGAGTTCGTTCCATGTCCACCCAGCCCCCCCGACATCAGATCGAGCGCCTGCGCCATGAAGTACGCCGCCGCACGATCACCGTCTCCAGCATCACCGATCTGTCCCCGAAGATGCGCCGTTTTGTCTTCACCGCGCCGGACCTGTCCGATTTCAACAGCGCGGGTGTGGACGACCACATCAAGCTGTTCTTCGGCGAGGAGAATGGCGAGCGCGTGATGCGCGATTTCACCCCCCGCGCCTTCGACAATGCCACCCAGAGCCTGACCATCGACTTCGCCCTGCATGATCATGGCCCGGCGGCCACCTGGGCCCAGACGGCGCAGGTCGGCACGCAGCTCGACATTGGCGGGCCGCGCGGCTCGCAGGTGGTGCCCGACGATTTCGACTGGTATCTGCTGATCGCCGATGAGACCGGCCTGCCCTCGATCGGGCGCCGCCTGGAAGGCCTGCGCGCGGGCGTGCCGGTCACCAGCATCGTGCTGGTCGACAGCGCGGCCGAGGTTCAGGCCATCGACACGCAGACCGCCTGGACCGCGCAATGGCTGACCCGCGACGCGGGTGAGGGCGATGATGAAACCCGCCTGCTGACTGCCTTGCGCGGCTTGGCATGGCCGCAGGGTGAGGGCTATGTATGGATCGCGGCCGAAGCGGGCGTGGCCAAGGCTTTGCGCGCGCATGTGCTGGACGAGCGTGGCCACCCCGCCGCATGGATGCGGGCGGCCGGATACTGGTTGAAGGGTGAGCCGGGCGCGCATGAAAACTTCGGTTGAGGCAACAGGCGGCGCTCTGCCGCAGGCCATGACGCCCACGCGGCTGCGCTGGGTGATGCTGCTGGTCACCGGCGCGATGTTCATGGAGATCCTCGACGGATCGATCATCGTCACCGCGCTGCCCTCCATCGCGCGCAGCTTTGGCGAGGCGCCCATGGCGCTGGAGCTGGGGGTCAGCGCCTATATGCTGGCCGTCGGCGTGTTCATCCCGGCCAGCGGCTGGGTGGCGGACCGCTTCGGGGCGCGGGCGATTCTGGCTTCGGCGATTGTGCTGTTCACCCTGGCCTCGCTGCTGTGCGGCAGCGCTCAGGGGGTGCACAGCTTTGTCGCGCTGCGCATTGTGCAGGGCGTGGCGGGCGCGATGATGGTGCCGGTGGGGCGGTTGGTGGTGATGCATCACACGCCGCGCGACAAGTTGATGGAGGCGATGGCCTCGCTGGTCTGGCCCGCGCTGATCGCCCCGGTGCTGGGGCCGCCGCTGGGCGGGCTCATCACCACCCATCTGGGCTGGCAGTGGATCTTCTGGCTCAATCTGCCGATCGGGGCGCTGGCGCTGGTCGCCTGCCTCGCGCTGGTGCCTGACGATAAGGGCGAGGAAAAGCGCCCCTTCGACTGGCCCGGCTTCGCGCTCTGCGGCGCGGCGACCTTCGCGCTGCTGCTGGGCTTCGACCGGATGACGGTGCAGCCCGATATCGCGGGCGCGGGGCTGATCGCGCTGGGGCTGGGGCTTGGCGTGGCGACGCTCGGCCATTTCCGCCGCGCGGCCTCGCCGATGCTGGGGCTGGAGCCATGGTCGATCCAGACCTTCCGCGCCTCGCAGCGGGGCGGGGCGCTGATGCGTTTGTCGATCGGCGCGGTGCCGTTTCTGCTGCCGCTGATGTTCCAGATCGGCTTTGGCTATGATGCCTTTCATTCGGGCCTGCTGGTGCTGGCGGTCTTCGCGGGCAATCTGGGCATCAAGACGGTGACGACGCCGATCCTGCGCCGCTTTGGCATGCGCAATGTGCTGATCGTCAATGGCGTGCTCTGCGCGCTGCTGATCGCGGCCTGCTCGCTGCTGCAGCCACATACGTCGGTGCCCGTGGCGGTGGCGCTGCTGGCGGCGGGCGGCTGTGCGCGCTCGATGCAGTTCACCTCGATCAACAGCATGACTTTCGCCGATGTGCCCCGCCCGCAGATGAGCCATGCCAACGGCCTGTCGAACACGCTGAGCCAGCTGACCATGGCGGCGGGCATCACGGTGGGCGCGCTGGGCGTGCGGATCGGCCATGTGCTGGGCGCTCAGCTGGGCTGGCAGGCGGCGGGGGCGGAGTATCGTTTCGCTTTTCTGCTGGTGGCGCTGGTGGCTCTTGCCGGTGTGGTGGACATGCTGCGCCTGCCGCGCGGCGCGGCGGATGATTTCGTCAAGCGCAGCTAGGGCGCGGTTTTTTCCGGCCCAACGGCTTACGCCGCTCCAGGATTCTGGTTCGGGGGTGGCGTTGTGCATCGGCGCCGTTACCAAACGCGACAAAGAGTGCCGTTGACCCCCTGCAACTCATTTGCAATAGCGCCGGTCCAGAGCGTGTCCGTCGCGAAAGGGATCTTGTGCCGACCACCATCTTCACCGTTTCGGCCAGCCCGCTCGCCACGCTCCGCGTGAAGCGCTGATCGCGTGACGCCAGCTCCCGCCGACAGTCCGCCCGAAGCCGAAGCGCCGCCCATCTGGAGCGCCGAGGAATGGCGCGCCCTGCTCACCGGCCCGCCCGAAGGCGCGGCTCAGGCGCTGGAGCAGGCGGCGCGCGGCGGCATGGCGCTGGCGCAGCTTTACTACGGCCAGTTCCTGCTCGACGGGCGCGGTGTGGCGGCAGACCCGCGCGCCGCGCTGCACTGGTTCCATCAGGCGGCGCAGGCCGGTCTGCCCATGGCGATGAACATGGTGGGCCGCTGCTTCGATCAGGGTTTTGGCGTGGCCGAAGACCCGGTGCAGGCGGTCGCCTGGTTCCGTGCGGCGGCGGAGCAGGGGCTGGACTGGGGGCTCTACAATCTGGCCACCATGCTCAGCCTTGGGCGCGGCGTGGCGGAGGACAAGGCGCAGGCTTTCGAACTGTTCCGTCAGGCCTCGGCGCAGGGCCATGCCAAATCGACCAACATGGTCGGCATCTTCCATGAGGATGGCTGGGCCACGCCCCAGAACACGATGCTGGCCGCCTATCACTTCGCCCGCGCGGCGGAGGGCGGCGATTTTCGCGGCGCTTTCAACCATGCCCGTATGCTGATCGAGGCCGGGCAATTGGATGAGGCGCTGACATGGTTGGAAACCGCTTATGCCGGGGGGCATGCGCGGTTCCGGGATCAGATGGCCGACTGGCTGGCCGCGCGCGGGGAGGAACCCCTGCGCGCGCTGGCCCGGCAATGGGGAGCGTAACAGGGGCGGGGATGACAAGAGTCGCGACACACCGGCAGGCGCTCAGCCCTGCCGAAAAGGAACAGCAGCAGAAACGCCGGAAGGCCAAGCAGTTCTGGCTGAAGCAGTTGCACAGCTGGCACTGGATCAGTGCGGCACTGTCGCTGATTGGCATGCTGTTTTTTGCCATCACCGGCATCACGCTCAACCATGCGGGTGCCATTCATGCCGAGCCCAAAGTGGTGGCGCGCAGCGGCAAGCTGCCCGTCGGCCTGCTGAAGGAGTTTTCCGCGCCCGCCAAAGCCGATGCGCCGCTGCCTGCCGATGTGGCCGCTCAGGTCAAGCAGCAGACCGGCGTTGAGGTGGCAGGCCGCCCGGCGGAATGGGCCAGCGACACGATCACCGTCAACATGCCGCGCCCTGGCGGCGACGGCTGGGTGACGGTGGACCCCAGCAATGGCGCCATCGCCTCGGAAATGACCGATCGCGGCTGGGTCTCGCTGGCCAATGATCTGCACAAGGGCCGCAACGCCGGGGGCGGCTGGGGCTGGTTCATTGATATATTCGCCATCGCCTGCGTTATTTTTACGCTGACGGGCTTGTTGCTGTTGCAACTCCATAGCAAACATCGTCCCGCTACCTGGCCGATCGTCGGGCTGGGGCTGCTGATTCCGATCCTGCTCATCCATTTTCTGGTTCCGTGAAGGGTTCTCACATGCGTCATCGCTCGCTTTCTCTGGCCGGTACTGTGCTGGCCGGGCTTCCCGCCTCGGCCATGGCCGGGACAGTCAACATCGACATCCCGCATCTGACGGTGGCCGAATATCACCGCCCCTATGTCGCCATCTGGCTGGAGCCGACCGGGGGCGGCGAGCCGCGCACTGTGGCCGTGTGGTATGACGCCAAGCACCGCGGCGAGCCGGGCACCAAATGGCTGAGCGATCTGCGCGGCTGGTGGCGCGTGGCGGGTCGCAACTCGGCGACGCCGCCTGCCGCAATCAGCGGCGCGACCCGCGCGCCGGGGCATTATGCGATTCCGTTGCCCGGGGATCTGAAGCCCGGCGCCTATACGCTGAAGGTCGAGGCCGCGCGCGAGACGGGCGGGCGTGAACTGGTCAGCGTGCCGGTGACCCTGCCCAAACAGGGCGGCAAGGCCGAGGGCCATGGCGAACTTGGCGCGGTCAGCGTCACTTTGCCCTGATCCATCATTCGAACATCATTTCAAAAAGGGGGATTTCGCATGCGTTTCCTGAATTTGGCCCTGCTGGCCACTGCCGCCGCTCTGGCTCTGCCCAATGCCGCTTCGGCGCATCGCGCCTGGATCGTGCCCGCCGCCACCAATTTCTCGGATCAGGACCCGTGGGCCACCTTCGATGCGGCCATTTCCAACGATCTGTTCTTCGCCGACCATTTCCCGATGCAGCTTGCCCAGATCAAGGTCACCGCGCCCGATGGCTCGGCGGGCACGATCGAGCATGGGGCGACGGGGCGCTATCGCTCGACCTTCGATGTGCATCTGACGCAGGAAGGCACCTGGCGCATCGGCACCGAGAGCACCAATGTGATGGGCAGCTTCAAGGTCAATGGCGTCGAGAAGCGCGTGGGCCGTGGTCGTGGCGGTCCGCCCCCGGGCATGATGCCGGGTGGCGCGCCGCGTCCGGCGGGTGAGGGGCGCGGCCCCGGCGGTGAAGGGCGTGGTCCGGGCGCCCCGGGCGGTGAGGGCGGTCGCCCCAACATCGAATCGGTTGAATTGTCCGCCATCCCCGCCGATGCCACCGACCTCAAGCTGACCGAGGCGATCAGCCGCAACGAGGTCTTCGTCACGCGCGGCAAACCCACCGAGACCTTCTTCAAGCCCACCGGCAAGGGTCTGGAATTCGCGCCGCTGACCCATCCCGACGATCTGGTGCAGGACCAGCCCGCCAAATTCCGCTTCCTGCTCGACGGCAAGCCCGCAGCAGGCCTCAAGCTGACGGTGATCCCCGGCGGCAAGCGTTACCGCGATGCCGAGGGCGGGTTTGAAGCCGTGACCGACAAGGATGGCGTGGCGGTGATCAAATGGCCGCAGCCCGGCCTGTTCTGGTTCACCACCAGCACCACCGACAACCACCCCGCCACCCCCCGCGCCACCGAGCGCCGCTTGAGCTACACCGGCACGGTGGAAGTGATGGCGCCTTGACGTCCGGACCGGCAGGTCTGGCTGCCGCGCAGGAGCTCTTTCCCCGCATTGCCCTGCCGGATCGCATCGATCCGCAGGCGGTGCGCTCCTGCGTTGCCGATCTGCCGGTCACACGCCTGTCGGGGCCGACGATGGGCACGACATGGCGCCTGCATGCGGTGCTGCCCGAGGGTTTGACCGCAAGCGGTGTGAGCGCCGTCATCGCGGAACGGCTCGAAACGCTGGTGGCGCAGATGAGTCATTGGGAACCCGCCAGCACCCTGTGCCGCTTCAACCGGGCGAGGGCGGGAAGCTGGCAGACCCTCCCGCATGATTTCGCGAAGGTGATGCAGGTCGCGCTGGCCATTGCCGAAGCCAGTGACGGCGCGTTCAGCCCCGGCATCGGTCGTTTGGTCGATCTCTGGGGTTTCGGGCCGCCCGGGCCAGTGGCGCGGGCGCCGGATGAAGCGCAGATCGCGCAGGCCCATGCCCCCTCCGACTGGCGCCTGCTGGCCTTTGAGCCTGACACCGGACGGTTGCGTCAGCCGGGCGGGCTGTCGCTCGATCTGTCAGCCATTGCCAAGGGTTATGCGGTCGATGCGCTGGCGGAAGAATTGACCCGGCTGGGCGTGGTGCATCTGCTGGTCGAGGTGGGCGGCGAACTGGTCGGGCGCGGGTTGCGCCCCGATGGTCAGCCATGGTGGGTCGATCTGGAGGCGCCGCCGGGTGCCGCGCTGCCGGGCCTGCGGGTGGCATTGCATGGTCTGGCTGTGGCCACCTCGGGCAGTTATGTGCGCGGGCCTCACAATCTCGATCCGCGTTCTGGTCAGCCTGCGCAGTCCGGTGTGATCGCCTGCAGCGTGCTGCATGACAGCGCGATGGTCGCCGACGCCTGGGCCAGCGCCTTCAGCGTGCTGGATGTTGAGGCGGGTCTGGCGCTGGCGACACGTCTCGAACTGGCGGTGCGCTGGATCGCGCGGGATGGCACGGGCTGGCGCGAAACGATCAGCCCCGCGCTCGCACGAATGCTGGCGGATTAATGCAGGACGATCCAGCGCGGTTTTGGTCTTTACGTTCATCTCTGATCTTGATACTGACTCTCAATAACCCGATTTGGGCACGAGTCCGGGTTTCACTCGTCACGTCCGAACCATCCGATTGGGCGCGTCATCACGTCAGGGGCAGCCATGCTGACAGACAATTCCGCACTCGCGCGTTTCGCGCCGGAGGATTTCGCGCTTCCCCAGCGGGGTGGAGCCGTGAGCCCTGGCAACACGCCGGCGGGCCCCCGTCTGGTCTCGGCCTTCGGGCCCGAGGCGATCTATTCCTACAGCTCCACCTATGGGCAGGGCGCGGCCAGGCGTCAGGCGCCCGCTGCCGTGGTGGCTCTCGCGGCGGTCGGCCTGCTGTTTTCGACGCTGGTGTGGATGAATGTGCATGAGCATCATCACCGCCATCATCGCGTTATGGCGCTGGACCTGAAGCTCGATCCGCCCGCGCCGCCCAAGCAGCAGCGCAAGCCCGAGGTCGAGAAGGTCGAACTGCCCACCACCCCCGTTCCGGCGCCTCAGCCGGTGGTGGAGCAGCAGCCCGTGCCGACGCCGGTGATGCTCTCCCCCGCGCCGCCCGCTCCCGCGCCGGTGGCGGTGCAGGCGCCGCCTGCGCCTCCAGCTCCGCCCGCCGCGCCGCCCAAGCCTGCGGCTCCGGCCGAGGGCGGCGATCTTTCGGCCAAGATGCTTTCCTTCACCGCGCCCTCCTATCCCATGGAATCGCGCCGCGCCAAGGAAGAGGGCACGGTGGCGCTCAGCCTGTTGCTGGGCACCGATGGCCGCGTCGCGGAGATTTCCGTGGCGAGCAGCAGCGGATTCGCCCGGCTCGACAAGGCCGCGCTGGAGGCTGTGCGCAAATGGCGCTGGGCCCCGATCATGCGCAATGGCGAGGCGGTTCAGGCGCGCGGCACCGTGAAGATTCCTTTTATCATCAAGCATTAATCGGTTTGACCGCGCGGGTTCTGCGGGCGTGAAGCCCGCCGCTGACCCCGCCATTCGTCTCAGGTGAAATTCTATTCACTTGAGCGCCGCGCCCCGATGCGCAAAAGCAGCAGGCGGAGAGGATAGCCGGAACGGCCGTTCCGCCCGCGCATTCACCCCCCCGGTGCGCAGAGACGGAACGGCCAACTCCGGCTGGGGCCACATGCACCAGAATTTAGGAGAGCGGCATGGCCCGCATCTTGGTCGTCGAGGACGATGCTGAAACCGCGGAGATCATCGCCTCTGCCCTGACGGGTCAGGGGCATGAGGTGTCCTGCGTGGACGATGGCCGCGTGGTGCTGGCCCGGCTGGAGGCCGAACGGTTCGACGCCATCACTTTGGACCGCATGCTGCCCGGCCTCGACGGTCTGGGGCTGGTCGCCCGTTTGCGCGCGCGTCGCCTGCAGACGCCGGTGCTGATGCTATCGGCCTTGGGCGATGTCGATGAGCGCGTCGCGGGCCTGCGCGCGGGCGGCGACGATTATCTCGCCAAGCCCTTTGCCGTCAGCGAACTGACCATGCGCGTCGAGGTGCTGCTGCGCCGCAACCGCGAATATCCCGAAGACGGTTTCCTGCGCGCCGGGCAGGTCGAGATCGATCTGGTCAAGCGCCAGGTCTGGGTCGGCGGCGAGCCCGTATCGTTGCTGCAGACCGAGTTCCGCCTGCTGGAATTCCTCGCCCGCCATGCCGGTCGCCCGGTTGCGCGTCAGGTGATTTTCGAGCAGGTCTGGGGCCGGTTCTTCGAGGCGAGCGACAATCTCATCAATGTGCATATCGCCAAATTGCGCAAGAAGCTGGAGCGGCCCGGCTTTCCCTCGCCGATCCAGACCATCAAGGGCGAAGGCTATCGCCTTGAGGTTGAATAACGGCCTGTCATGACCGAAACCCTGCGCTCCCTGCGGCTGGCCGATTTGCGGCACACCACCGCTTTCCGGCTGACGGCGGGGCTTTGCGCGGTCTTCGTGGTGGCGGTGATCGGCCTGCTGGGCCTGACCTATGTGCTGACCGCGCAGCAATTGTTCTGGCGCACCGACCAGTTCCTCATCACGCGGATGGAGAGCATCCTGCACACGCCGCGCGGCCGTGAGGCGCTGATGACCCGCCGCGCCATCGACGCCTGGGCCAGCGGGCTGGAGTTCGTTGCGCTCTATGATTCGCACGGGCAGCGCGTGGTGGGCAATGTGACGGTCGCCGCGCCCTTTCCGCTGGGCAAGCCCTTCGAGCGCAGCGATGGCGGCCCGCCCGGCATCCCCTTGCGCCTGCTGGCGGCGCGCATGTCCTCGGGCGATGTGGCGGTGGTGGCGCGCGATATCTCTCCCCTGCGCGACCTGCATGAGCGTGTGCTGATCATCATGGGCCTCTCGGGTATCGCCACGATTCTCGTTGCGCTGGTGGTGGGCGTGTCGCTCAGCATCGGGCCGATGCGGCGGGTGCGCGACATGCAGGTGATGGCCGCCGCCATCGCTCAGGGCGACCTGCGTCACCGCCTGCCCGAAACCCCGCGCCGCGACGAGATCGATGTGATCGGCACCATCATCAACGGCATGGTCGAGGAGATCGAGCGGCTGATGGGGCAGGTGAAGGGCGCCACCGATGCTATCGCCCATGACATGCGCACGCCGCTGACTCACTTGCGCGCAAGGCTCGACCGTCTGGCCCAGCACGCGACCATCGCCGATGACGCCGAGCTGCGCGGCTCGATCTATGGTGCCATGGGCGAGCTGGACATGACGCTGGCCCGTTTCCGCGCGCTTCTCCGCATTTCCGAGATCGAGGCCTCGCGCCGCCATGCCGCTTTCACCAGCCTCGATCCGCTCGATGTGCTGTCGGGCGTGGCCGAGCTTTACGATCCGCTGGCCGAGGAGCGCGGCATCACATTGTCGGTGGCCGCCACCGGCGGTCTGGTGATCCGTGCCGACGAAAGGCTGCTGTTCGAGGCGATCAGCAATCTGGTCGAGAATGCCATCAAATTCGCACCCGAAAACTCCACCGTCACCATGGCGCTGCGGGCCTTGCCCGATACCGTGGCGATCGAGGTGCGCGACTCTGGTCCGGGCATCCGCGAAGGCGAGCGCGAGCGCGTGTTGCGCCGTTTCGAGCGCGGGGCAGGGGCGGCCATGGCGCCTGGTTCCGGTTTGGGGCTGAGTCTGGTGGTGGCCATCGTTCAGTTGCACGGTTTCGAGTTTTCGCTCGATGATGCAGGGCCGGGGCTGGTGGCGCGGATCGAGGCGCGGCGGTTGCGTTAAAGGGTAAAGGAGAAAAGCGAGGGAGTTACACCCTCGCGCTCCCGGAACGTCTTCCGACGAGGAGGCAGTGGCGCCGAAATGAGGCGCGCGAACTCTCCACCTGCACAATCCAAAGCGCCGCAGCCAGGTTTCCCGCGACAATGCGCAACATTTCCTGCCTGCGGCGCCAACGCTTGCGCCGGGGCGCAACTTCTCCCCCAACACACCGCCAGCGTCGGGAGACGTAATGGGGTGCAGGGGCGTAACGCCCCCTGCTTTTCCCTTAATTCCTTGCTTTCCCACCCCTTCGAACCACCGCCCACCAGCGGCATTCCAGCTTAAATTTAATTAAGTTGTTCGCACCTGCACAAGAGCGCAGAGCACCGGCATCCCCCCAGGCGCGCCGGGTCTGTCCCCCCATCTCCGGGCCCGGCGCGCCGTCCTTGCTGTTTCAACGAGAGAGCGCCTTTCATGCTGCAACTCGTCAAGATCGCATTGCTCAGGCCGCTGACCTTCGTGGTGATGGCCATCCTGATCGTGCTGTTCGGATCCATCGCCTGGATCAAGACCCCGACCGACATCTTCCCCGACATCAAGGTGCCGGTGATCGCCGCCGTGTGGACGTATAACGGCCTGTCCCCCAAGGACATGTCGGGCCGTATCATCTACAATTACGAGCGCCAGCTGACCGCCACGGTCAATGACATCGAGCATATGGAAAGCTCCTCGTACAACGGCATCGGCGTGGTGAAGATCTACTTCCGGCCGGGCGTCGACATCCGCACCGCCACGGCGCAGGTCACCTCGACCTCGCAGACGGTGTTGAAGCAGATGCCGGCGGGCATCACCCCGCCGCTGATCCTGAACTACAGCGCCTCGACCGTGCCGATTTTGCAGATCGCTCTGTCCTCGGGAGTGCTCTCGGAACAGCAGCTGTTCGATCTTGGCCAGAACACGATCCGTTCCTCGCTGGCCACGGTGCAGGGTGCGGCTTTGCCCTCGCCTTACGGTGGCCGCGTGCGTCAGATCCAGATCGATCTCGACCCGCAGGCGCTTCAGGCCCGCCATCTCTCGCCCGCCGATGTGGGCGCGGCGCTGGCCTCGCAGAACCAGATCATTCCGGCCGGTACGGCGCGCATCGGTACTTACGAATACAACGTCAATCTGAACAACGCCCCCGAAGCCATCGACTCGCTCAACAATCTGCCGATCAAGACGGTGGATGGCGCGACCGTGACGATGCGCGACGTGGCCAATGTGCATGACGGCGCCCCGCCGCAGCAGAACGAAGTGCGCGTGAACGGCAAGCGTTCGGTGCTGATGACACTGCTGAAAGCCGGTTCGGCCTCGACCATCGACATTGTCGACGGCACCAAGGCGATGCTCACCCAGCTCAAGCCCTCGCTGCCCGATGGCGTGAACATCGACCTGCTGTCGGACCAGTCGCTCTTCGTGAAGGCGGCGATCTCGGGCGTTGTGCGTGAAGGCGTGATCGCCGCGGCGCTGACCTCGCTGATGATCCTGCTGTTCCTGGGTTCGTGGCGCTCGACCATCATCATCGCCACCTCGATCCCTCTCGCGATTTTGGCGGCGGTCTGCGGCCTGTCGCTGACGGGCGAGACGCTCAACATCATGACTTTGGGCGGTCTGGCGCTGGCGGTCGGCATCCTCGTCGACGACGCCACGGTGACCATCGAGAACATCAACTGGCACCTCGAACACGGCAAGCAGGTGCAGGACGCCATCATGGATGGCGCCAAGCAGATCGTGCAGCCCGCTTTCGTTTCGCTGCTCTGCATCTGCATCGCCTTCGTGCCGATGTTCTTCCTCGATGGCGTGGCGGGCTTCCTCTTCGCGCCCATGGCCAAGGCCGTGGTCTTCGCGATGATCGCCAGCTTCGTGCTCAGCCGCACGCTGGTGCCCACCATGGGCAACTGGCTGCTGCGCGCCCATGCCGGGCCGCACACGCATGAGCATATGGCCGCCCATGACGCCACCGCCGGTGAGCCCAACACGCGCAACCCCTTCAAACGCTTCCAGCATGGGTTCGAGCAGCGCTTCGAAAGCGTGCGCCGGGTCTATATCGGCATCCTCACCCTGGCGCTGGAGAACCGCAAACGCTTCGTGATCGGCTTCATGAGCGTGGTTCTGATCAGCTTCGCGCTGGTGCCGTTCCTGGGCCGCAACTTCTTCCCCACGGTGGATTCCGGCCAGATCAGCATCCACGTGCGCGCGCCCACCGGCACGCGTCTGGAAGAGACCGCCGCTTTGTTCGACCATATCGAAGAGCGCATCCACCACACCGTGCCCGCCGAGCAGACGACCTCCGTGGTCGACAACATCGGCATGACCGTGTCGGGCATCAACATGGCCTATTCGAACAATGGCGGCATCGGCTCGCAGGATGGCGACATCCTCATCACGCTGAAGGAAGACCACAAGCCGACGGCGCAGTATGTCGAAGCGCTGCGCAAGGATCTGCCCGCGCAGTTCCCCGGCACCAACTTCGCCTTCCTGCCCGCCGACATCGTCAGCCAGATCCTGAACTTCGGTGCTCCCGCGCCCATCGACGTGGTGGTTTCGGGCAAGGACAATGTGGCCAACGAAACCTACGCCAATGAGGTCGCCGCGCGCATGAAGCATATCGCCGGCATCGCCGACGTGCGCCTCCAGCAGCCGAGCAACTATCCCGAACTGAAGGTCAATGTGGACCGCTTCCAGGCCAACCGCGTCGGCATCACCGAGAATGACGTGACCAAGTCGCTGTCGGTGAATCTGGCAGGCAGTTCGCAGGTGGCACCCACCTTCTGGCTGAACCCCAAGACCGGCATTTCCTACCCCATCGTGGTGCAGGCCCCGCAATATGCCAATGACTCGATCTCGGCGCTGAACAATGTGTCCGTCACCGGCACCAACACGTTCCAGACCCTGAACGGCGTCAGCAACATCCATCGCGGCCTGACCGCGGCGCTGATCACCCATTATTCGATCCGCCCCGCCATCGACGTCTATGCCACCACGCAGGGCCGCGACCTTGGCGCCGTGGCCGCCGGGATCAATCAGGTCCTCAAGGATACGCAGAACGACCTGCCCAAGGGCTCGACGGTGGTGCTGCGCGGTCAGGTGCAGACCATGAACTCGGCCTTCACCGGGCTGATCCTGGGTCTGGCCGGTGCCATCGTGCTGATCTACCTGCTGATCGTGGTCAACTTCCAGAGCTGGGCGGACCCGGCGGTGATCGTCTCGGCGCTCCCGGCGGCTCTGGCGGGCATCGTCTGGATGCTGTTCGCCACGGGCACCACGCTTTCGGTGCCAGCGCTTACCGGTGCCATCATGTGCATGGGCGTGGCCACGGCCAACTCGGTGCTGGTGGTCAGCTTTGCCCGCGAACGTCTGGCCATCACCGGAGACGCCTGGAAGGCCGCGATGGAGGCGGGGGCCACCCGCTTCCGCCCGGTCATCATGACCGCGCTGGCCATGATCATCGGCATGGGCCCCATGGCCCTTGGTCTGGGCGACGGCGGTGAGCAGAACGCGCCGCTGGGCCGCGCGGTGATCGGCGGTCTGATCTTCGCCACCACCGCCACGCTGATCTTCGTCCCCGTGGTGTTCGCCATCGTCCACCGTCACATGAAGGCCGGGTCCTCCGATCCTGCCGCCCACCCCACCCTTGCCGCCCATGAAGCCGCGGAGCCCGCACATGTCTGAACACAATGAATCCGATGCCCTGCTCTCCGGCCATGTGGCCCCGCCCCGGGGTCTGGCCAAGATCGGGCTGATCGCAGGCGGCGTGGCCGTGCTGGTGGTGGCCTGGGGCCTGTTCAGCCGCAACCATGCCGACGTCAACGCGCAGAGCTTCGCCGACGCCCAGTCGGTGCCCACCGTCCATCTGGTGGCGCCGGGCAAGGCGGGCAGCTCCACCCAGCTCGTGCTGCCCGGCACGATGCAGGCCTGGATTTCGGCGCGCATCTTCCCCCGCGTCTCGGGCTATGTCCGCTCGTGGGACAAGGACATCGGGTCGCAGGTCGGTGCCGGCACCCCGCTGGGTTACATCGACACGCCCGAACTCGATCAGCAGATCATTCAGGCCCGCGCCACCCTGCAGCGCACCAAGGCCGAGGCCTCGCTGGCCAAGTCGACCGCCGCGCGCTGGAACGACCTTTTGACCTCCAACTCGGTCTCGCATCAGGAGGCCGACGAAAAGAACGCCAGTGCCGCCACCGCCAATGCGACCGTGGCCGAGGCGCAGGCCAGTCTGGGCCGCCTGCTGGCGCTCAAATCCTATGCCACGGTCCGCTCGCCTTTCGCGGGCGTGGTCACGCTGCGTCAGTCGGACATCGGCGATCTGGTGGGCCCCGGCACCACCAACCCGCAGCCGATGTTCGCCATTGCCGACGAGCACCGCATCCGTGTCTATGTGAACGTGCCCCAGCAATATTCGGCGCAGATGCATGCCGGCCTCACCGCCGGGCTGATCGTGCCCGAAGCGCCGGGCCAGGTGATGCAGGCCAAGGTGCTGGCACAGGCCAACGCCATCAGCCAGCAGAGCGGCGCGCTTCAGGTGCAGCTGGAAATCGACAATCCGCAGCATCTGCTCAAGACCGGCGGCTACGCCCAGGTCAGCTTCAACCTGCCGGTGCAGGTGGGTCTGGTGACCGTGCCCTCCAGCGCGCTGGTGCTGCGTGGCGGCGGAACGCGTGTGGGCACGGTGACGCCCGATGGCCATGTCCGCCTGATCCCGGTGACGGTGGGCCGCGATATGGGCGCCACGGTGCAGATCACCTCGGGCCTGTCGCCCGACACCAAGATCATCAACGATCCGGCCGATTCCATCGCCGATGGCCAGAAGGTGCAGATCGGGGGCAGCCATGGCTAAGCGCCTCCTTTCAGGGTTCACCCTGCTGGCGGCCACCGCGCTGGGGGCCTGTTCGCAGGTGCCCGCCTATCACCCGCCCGTCGCACCCAATCCCCCCGCCTTCCGCGAGGGCGGGCCATGGAGCATGGCGGCGCCCTCCACCACGGCGCAGGCCGGGCATTGGTGGGAGGCCTTCGGCGATCCGGTGCTCAACGATCTGGAAGGCCGGATCGAGAAGGACAGCCCGACGCTGGCTGCTGCTCTCGCCCGGCGCGATCAGGCGTCCGCGGCGCTGCGCGGGGCGCGTGCGGATCTGTTCCCGCAGCTCAACGCCAACAGCAACCTGACCTACAACCGCCAGTCGCAGGACCGTCCGCTGCGCAACACCACCGGTCAGGAAAACATCTATGGCAACAACACGCTGGGCGGCACGGCCAGCTATGAGCTGGACCTGTGGGGCCGGGTGCGCGCGCAGGTCGCGGCGGGCCGAGCCAATGCGCTGGCCAGTCAGGATGATGTCGCCGCCGTCCGCCTGAGCCTTCAGGCCGATCTGGCCGCCTATTACATCACCCTGCGCGGGCTGGACCGCGAGGGTGATCTGCTGGTCCACACCGTGGCTGCCTATCAGCAGGCCGACGATGTCACCCAGCACCGCTTTAAGGGCGGCATCGCCACCGGGATCGAGACCGGCCAGTCGGGCGCCCAGCTTGCGGACGCTCAGGCCCAGCTTGCCGATGTGCAGGCCGCCCGCGCCAAGGTCGAGCATGCCATCGCCACGCTGGTCGGCTCCACCGCCTCGGAGCTGACGCTGGCCGCCAACATCACGCCGCTCAGCGCGCTGAGCGCCGACGTCGGCCTGCCCTCCACCCTGCTGCAGCGTCGCCCCGACATTGCCGCTGCCGAGCGCCGCATGTTCGCGGCCAATGAGGGCATCGGTCAGGCGCGCGCCGCCGCTTTCCCGCAGATCAGCCTGATGGGCGGCGGGGGCACCAATTCGACGGTGCTCTCGGGTCTGGGGTCGGCGCCGAATCTGTTCTGGGCGCTGGGCCCCTCGATCAGCCTGCCGCTGTTCACCGGCGGGCGGATCAAGGCGGGCATCGCCACGGCGCGGGCCAAGTGGGATGAATCCACCGCCACCTATCGCCAGACGGTGCTGACCGCCTTCCAGCAGGTGGAGGACAGTCTCTCCGACCTCCATCATCTGGGCGACGAGGATGCCGCCGAGCATCGCGCCGTCACCAATGCCGAGCAGGCCGCCCAGCTCTCGATGAACCGCTACAACAAGGGCGCGTCGAGCTATCTCGATGTCGTCACCGCCCAGACCACCGAACTGACCGCCCGTCGCAAGGCGCTTCAGGTCGAGACCGCGCGGCTTCAGGCGGGCGTGGCGCTGGTGCGGGCCCTTGGCGGCGGCTGGCAGAAGGCCTAGGAGTATCAACATCGTGTCAGCGCGGCACGGGGACCTTCCCACCCGGTAACAGGGCGCGGGAGCGGGCCCGTGTCGCCTGTCCGGCCTTGTTCGGACGGCTGGCCGGGGCATTCCCGCCCCCCTTTCAGGAGTTGCCCGTGAGCACCGATCTGCCCCGCCCCCCGGACCTTGTCTCCGCATCGGGAGGCGGGCTGGCAGGCGGAGCGGCGGCTGCCGTGGGCGCGCTGCCCTCTGCCGAGGAAATCGGGGGCAGCCCTCCGGTGCGCGCCGTGGGCTATCGCACCATGGCGATCATCATCGCCAGCGCGCTCTTCATGGAATTCCTCGACGCGACGGTGCTCTCCACCGCTCTGCCGACCATGGCGCGCGACTTCCATGTGCGCGCCCCCGACATGAGCGTGGCGCTCACCGCCTATCTGCTGGCGCTGGCGATCTTCATCCCCGCCTCGGGCCGTCTGGCCGACCGTTTTGGCGCGCGCAGCGTGTTCCGCACCGCGATCATGCTCTTCATGTTCGGCAGCGTGGGCTGCGGTCTGGCCCCGACGCTGGAGGCCATGGTGGTGGCGCGCTTCGTGCAGGGGCTGGGCGGGGCGATGATGATCCCGGTCGGGCGGCTGGTGCTGCTGCGCTCGGTGGACAAGGCGGACATGGTCGATGCCATGAGCTGGCTGATGGCCCCGGCGATGATCGGGCCCATTCTCGGCCCGCCTTTGGGTGGCCTGATCGTCACCTGGCTCGACTGGCGCTGGATCTTCTACATCAACCTGCCGATGGCCGTGCTGGCGGTGTGGCTGGTGGGCCGCTACATCCCCGATGTCCGCGACGATGTGAACGAGCCCTTCGACTGGCTGGGTTTCGTGCTGAGCGGCATCGCGCTGGGCTGCCTGTTGTTCGGCTGCGAGTTCGTCAGCCGCTCGGGGCAGGGCTGGCTGGCGGTGCTGCTGCTGGGGCTGGGGACCACCACGGGTCTGGCCTATCTGCGCCATGCACAGGGCAACCCCCGCGCAATCCTCGACCTCACTTTGCTGAAGGATCAGACCTTCCGCCTTTCGGTGATCGCCGGGTCGATCACGCGGGTCACGCAGGGCGCCCAGCCCTTCCTGCTGCCGCTGATGATGCAGCTGGCTTTCGGCTTTTCCGCCGCGCGCAGCGGCACGATCACCGTGGCGACGGCCTGCGGATCGCTGGCGATGAAGAGCATGGCGCCGCGCCTGCTGCGCCGCTTCGGCTTTCGCATGGCTTTGGTGTGGAACGGCATCTTTGCCACCATGGGCTATGCGGTCTGCGGGCTGTTTTCTCCGGCATGGACCGACTGGCAGATGTTCGGCGTGCTGGCCATCTGCGGCATGTCGATGTCGTTTCAGTTCACCGCTTACAACACCATCGCCTATGCGGGGATCGAGCGCGAGGCGATGAGCCGGGCGACCGCCTTCTATGCCACCTTCCAGCAGCTGATGCTGTCTTTGGGCATTTGCGCCGGAGCGATGGCGCTGCATGGGGCGATGCTGATCGACGGCCATGTGCGGCCCGCGCATGAGGATTTCTCGGTGGCCTTCTGGGCGGTCTGCACCATTTCGCTGACGGCCACGATCTGGAACCTGCGCTTTGCCCCCGACGCCGGGGCCGAGATCAGCGGCCATGCCTATGTCGAAGGTGAGGCGCCCACCAAAGGGTGAGCGCCTCGTAAGTCCTTAGAGTTCAGCCGAGATGCTGAACTGGAACGTCCGCGGCGAAAGCGGACGGAACGCCCCGTCGCCCGTGGCCGTGGTGGAGACGAAGGCCAGCGTGTCCTTGTCGAAGATGTTGTCGATGTTGAAGCGCGCCTTGATGGTCTTGAGCGGCCCCAGATGCCAGCCGTCGCCGATGTCGACATAGGCGTTCCACACCGTATAGGCGGGCACGTTCGACCCCGCCGTATTGTCCAGCGTGGACCAGCGGCCCGAGGTGTATTTGCCGCTGAAGTTGGCCACCAGCCAGCTGGCCGGTTCCACCGTCACGCCGCCGTTCACCAGCCAGGTCGCGCTGTCAGGCAGCACCTTGCCCTTGGTGGCATAGAGGATCGCGGTGCCGTTCATCACATTGTCCAGCGCGCGGGCGTGGTTGTAGGTGGCACTGAGGTTGAAATAGGCCAGCCCATGCAGGAAAGCGGGCTTGTAGGTGCCCGACAGCTCCGCGCCGTAAGCCTCCACCCGGCCCACATTGGTGTAGAAGGTTTCGGTCGCGCCGGACGATCCCGCCAGGAAGGAGGTGATCGACTGGATGCGGTTCTTGTATTTGGTGTAATAGGTCGCCAGCGAGGCGTACAATTCCTTCTGCCGCGTGCGGATGCCGAATTCGACATTCTGCGAGCGTTCCGGCGCGGGCGCAGGCACCACGCCGCTGCTGCTGGCCAGCGTTACCGAGAAGATATCGTCGATGCCCTTGGGCTCGGCCATGTTCTCGGCATAGGAGGCGAAGATCTGGGTGCGCGGATCGATCTTGTAGACCGCGCCGACCAGCGGCAGGAACAGGTCGTTGTAGGTCACCTGATTGGACTTGGGCCCATAGCCCGCCACGCCCACGCCATTCACCACACGGTAGTAATCGGCATAATCGCGATAGCCGCGCTGGACGTAATCCACGCTCAGCCCCTTGAAGCCCGCGGTCAGCTCCAGATTGCCCAGCGTCACCTGGTCCTTCAGGAAGATCTGGGTGGTGTTGCGGTCGGCGCGATAGTCGCGGCGCAGGAACACCGCCTGGCTCAGGTCGGGATCGCTGGCGGGCGAACCGTCGGTGGTGTTGTAACGGGCCTGCGTGCGGTGGTAATGCTCGACCTCGCCCCAGATGCCGGCCTCAATATGGTTGATGCCCGCGTCCCAGTGCAGCGTGCTGGTGATGCCATAGCGATTGCCGCCCACGCCGGACTTGCCGTACTGCGTGCCCTTGGGCGCCACCACGTTCAGGCCCGCGGCCTTCTCGCCGGTGTAGATCGACAGGCTGTTGGCATAGGAGTCGGGCGAGACGCCGTAGCCCGCCTTGTGCTCCCAATAGCCGGTCGATTCCAGATAGACGCCCTGCGCGATGCCGATGTGCACCGTGCCGCCATAGAGCCGGTCGTTGCGCACATTGATCGCCAGCGGGGCGGTGTAGGTGTAATTGGTGTTCGAATAGGGCACGCCCGCCACGCTGGGGGCAAAGCCCGGCGTGGTGTTGGCGGGCGTGTCGATATAGCCGCGATAGCGCCCGGTCTTGCCGCCCAGATCGGGCGTGGTCGAGGTGTATTGCGCGCGCGTCAGCGTGGGCGAGTCATTGTCGTGGAAATCGTTGGAGACGAATTTCAGCCGCGCCCAGCTGTCGCCGCCCAGATCGGCATGGAGCTGCGCCTCCCAATGGGTGCGGTGCACGCCGCCCGCGCCGCGCCACAGGTCGCTGTCGAGCTTGGTGCGGCTGACATAGGCGCTGATCGGGCCGAGCTGGCCGGTGGAGGCGCGGATGAAGTTGCGGCGCAGGTTGAACTGGCCCAGCGCCTCGGACACGAAGAGGCCCGGCTTCTTCTGCGGCGCGATGGAGTTGTAGCGCACCGCCGGCCCGAGCGAGGCATAGCTGGGCACCGAGACATCGCCCGCGCCGGTCGAGGCGATCACCGAGCCGAGGTTCTCATTGTCGACATAGCGGAACACCGGGCTGCCGCCGAAGGGATCGCTGCGTCCGGTGGGGATGCCATCGACCACGAAACCGATCTGGTCGAGGTTGTAGGCGCGCACCTGCACGCTGTTGCCGAATTCATAGAGGCCCAGCGAACCGTCGGTCTGCACGTTGAAGCCGGGGAGCTGTTCCAGCATCTTGAGGCCCGAGACACCGGCGGGAGCCGAGAGCAGCGCCTGACGGGTGATGGCGACGGTGTTGGTCACCTGATCCTCACCGATGCTCTGCGAGGCTTCCGACAGGCGGCGGCCGGTGACGACCACCACATTGCCATCGTCATTCTCGGGGGGCCTGGTGTCGGCCTTCGGCGCCTCGGCGGGCGCGGTGCCGGCATTGGCGGCGGCGGAGACCATCAGAATGGCCAGCGTCAGCGTGCCGGCGCCACTGGCGCGCGCGATGGAAGGAAATCTCATGTCTCATGTCCCCTGTACGATGCCTGCCGCGTCCTGACGGCAGCGGTCCCTTGTTTGGCCTCTCATCATCGCTGTCGCGCTCGCCCCTGCTTGAACAGGTGGCGTGGCGCTCCTCCCGGAAAGCGGTGCTTAACCCAGGAAGCGTCGGGGAAATGATTGGAGTTTCAAATACGCTTATTGGCGTAATTCAACGCCCAATTTCAGATATTTAGGCAGGTTATATATAAAAATACTATAGTGATCGGTCGATATGTTTACGGGTCTTTGCGGATATTACGCGGCGGTGAAAGATCGTGCTGATGGGCAGGTTGCGTGGTTCGTCACCCCAGCGTCAGATAGATTTCGGCCTCGACCACCCATTCGCCTGCCACCTCGCGCCATTTGGCGGTGTAGTCGCCGCGCGTGACCTGCTCTCCGGTGGTGCCGGTCCACACGCCATGCTCCATGGCGATGGGCTCGACCGTGGAGGCGACGATGCGTTCGGGGCGGCGCACATAGATGGTGCGCTGCTGCGCGGCGAATTCGCGCTTCCACGCCAGAAGCTGAGCCTTGCGCCCGGCCAGAACCGCGCTGTCGGTGCCCGTCACCAGCATGGCGTCATGCGCCAGCAGCGTGCCGATGGCGTTCAGATCGCCCTGCGCCAGAGCATGGTTGAAGGCGGCGCGGCGCAAGCGGATGGCAAGGTCCGGGGCGCTGTTCATGGCGGTCATGGCTGGGCTTTCGGCTCGGGGCGGGATGGCGGCCTTGTGGCGGCAAGCAGGGTGTCAGGGCAAGCGGAAGGTGAGGGGCAAAGGTTTGCACCTCATCACTTTTCCTGTGACGGATGGTTTGCCGCAGTCCGACGCGCCGATGCGGTTCGAAAATGCGCGCAGGCCTGCCCAAGGGCCGTTTCGCACGAGACCAAAACGCTCTAGACATCGGCCATGCCATCCGCCTCCGACCCCAAGCCCTCCTTCTTCGCCCAGCCGCGCTTTCGCACCGCCTGGGTGCAGGCCTTGCGGGTGATGGTGGCCTGCGCGGTGGCCTATGGCCTGTCGCATATGCTGGCGCTGCAGCAGGGTTATTGGTCGGTCTTCACCGTGCTGGTGGTGATGCAGGCCTCGACCGGGGCGACCGCCGGGGCGGCGGTGGACCGGCTGGTGGCCACGGTGGCGGGCGCGTTGCTGGGCGCGGTGGCGGTGCTGGTCACCCCGCATGCGCCGCTGCCCATCGGCATTGCGCTGGTCTGCGCGACGGGGGTGGGCAGTTTCGTCGCCGCGCTGCAGCCACGGTTGAAGATCGCCGCGCTGACCGCCTCGATCGTCATCCTCACAAGGCCGATGATGGTGCCGGTGGAGGACTTCGTGCTCAACCGCATCGCGGAAATCACGCTGGGCGGGGTGATCGGCGTGCTGGTCAGCCTGCTGGTGCTGCCGCGCCGCCCGGGCCATGTGCTGCTGGGGCGGCTGGCCGGCGTGGCCGAGGCGATGGTGCCGGTGCTGGAAGGGCAGGCCGGGGCGCTGGAGAGCGGCGAGGGTTTCTCCTCGACCGAGGCGACCATCGCGCTGCGTCAGGCGCTGGTGGGCGCGGAAACGCTGCTGGCCGAAGTGAAGCAGGAGCGGTCGCTGCGGCTGGCGCGCGATGCTTTCCCCGAGGCACTGCCGCGCACGCTCTGGCGGGTGCGCAACGATATCGCGCAGATCGGGCGCGTGCTGGACACTGCGTTCCCCGAGGATGCCCTGCGCTGCATGGGGCCACAGGGCGCGCATGTGCTGAGGCAGGAGGCGGCCTTCGTGCAGGCCTGTGCCCGCGCCCTGCGATCCGGTCAGTTGGACGCATGGCCCGAGGCGCAGCAGGCGCTCGATGCTTTCGACGCCGCCTTTGCCGAGATGCGGCGCGGCGAGGCGGCCCGCCCGGTTGATTTCGACGACATCGGGCGGTTGTTCGGCCTCTCGAACCTGCTCCACCGGTTGAGGCAGGACATGAGCGATCTGGGCGAGCGCATCAGCGAAATCCTGCGCGGCGAGGCCGAGGAACCCTCCGAAAGCTGAGCTTGGGTCAGCCATAGGATCGCTTGCTTTGCCGCATGAAACCGCCTATTGGCGCAGCAGGAACGGAGGCGGGCTTTCATGCTATCGCAGCAATCGCGCTATGCATTGAAGGCGCTTATCTATCTGGCCGGCAAGGATGGGAGCAAACCCTATCCCAGCGCGGAAATCGCCGCCGGGGCCAACATCCCGCGCAAATTCCTCGAAGCGATCCTGCTCGATCTGAAGCTGGCGGGCATTGTCCACAGCACGCGTGGCAAGGCGGGCGGCTATGTGCTGGCGCGCCCGGCCGAAAACATCACCTTCAGCGAGGTGATGCGGGTGACCGACGGGCCCTTGGCGCTGATCCATTGCGCCAGCCAGAAGTTCTACCGCCGCTGTGCCGACTGCACCGATGAGGCCGCTTGCGCCCTGCGCCGCATCATGATCGAGGCGCGCGCGCAACTGGTCTCCGTGCTGGACAACCGCACTTTGGCCGATGCGGCGGCGCTGGCGCTGATCGAGGCGCTGCCTGAAGATACGGACGGCACGGCCGCGGCCTGAGTCTGTTTGAAAATCCGGCGGAAGAGCCGGATTTTACAGCATCAGCCCGCTCGCGTTCGCTGCTTTCCTGGCCCGGCCCTCCACAGGATAAGCCTCTGGATCACCGGGCGCGGAAGCGGGCGGATACCGATCAGCCCTTCTTCACCCCCGGATCGCCGCGCTCCACCGCAAAGCTGGCATAGGTCGACAGCTTCCCGCCCGGCGCGGACACCTTGTCGATCACTTTCAGATCGGCGTGCCACACCTCGCGACCCACATCGCACAGCACATAGCCGCGCCGGTCGATGGTGGCCTTCAAAGCCGGATTGTCGGCCAGCTGCTGGGGCGTGTTCAGCTCGCCCATGCCATCGTCGCCTGACGAGACCGAGGTGCCGAGGAACTCGCTGGTGATGATCTTGCCCGCTTTGCTGCCGGGGGCGCCCTCGTCCTGCAGCACATCGCCCGCATAATGGCGATGCGCGTCCCCGCTGACGGTGACGACATTGCCGGGGCAGGCCTTGTCGATATGGCTGAGCAACCGGCGACGGCTGTGCATATAGCCCGACCAGCGATCCATATTATAACCCTTGGCGCCGCCTTTGCCCCGCCCGACCAGATGCATCAGCATCACCTGATGCGCGATCAGATTCCAGCGCGCGGTGGAGTCAGCCAGCCCGTCGAACAGCCATTTTTCCTGAGCGTCACCCATCATGGTGCGGGCCGGATCATAGGCGGCGGGGGTCATCGGGGCCAGCTTCTCGCCGCCCTGCAGCTTTTCGGCCTCGCCGATCTGGTCGGAGCGGAACTGGCGCGTGTCCAGCACGAAGGCGTTGACCAGATCGCCATAGCGGGCGTTGCGATGCATCTTCATCCGGCTGCCGTCCGGCATCGATGAGCGGCGCAGCGGCATATGCTCGTAATAGGCCTGAAAGGCGGCGGCGCGGCGATAGAGGAAGACTTCGGGCGGGGTGTCGTCCTGATCCCAGCGGTCGGCCCAGTCATTGTCGACCTCATGGTCGTCGAAGCTGACCCAGAAGGGCGCGGCGTGATGCGCGGCCTGCAGATCGGGGTCGGTCTTGTACTGGGCATAGCGCTGGCGATAATCGTCCAGCGAATAGGGCTCGTCATTGTTGTGGCGGCGGGCACGGGGGAAGTCATGGCCCTGAATGGTCAGGGTCTGCGCACCTTTCTCATTGGTTTCATAGATGTAGTCGCCATAGTGGAAGACGAAATCCACCGGCTCCTGCGCGATATGCTTCCAGGCGGTGAAATGGCCATGCTCGTAATGCTGGCAGCCTGCCACGGCGAAACGCAGCCGTTCGAGCCGAACGCCGGGCAGCGGCATGGTCCGGCTGCGCCCCACCGGGCTGACCTGCCCGGCGATGCGGAAACGATAGAACCACACACGATCCGGCGATAGCCCACCCACCTCGACATGCACGCTGTGGCCAAGTTCGGGCGAGGCGAGCGCTTCGCCCTTGGCCAGAATGACCGAGAAGCTTTCCTCGGCGGCGACCTCCCAGTTCACGACCATCGGCGCGCGGGGCATGCCGTAATGCTGCTCGGCGGGGCGGGGGCACAGGCGGGTCCAGATCACGAAGCCATCGGGCGCCGGTTCGCCCGAGGCGACGCCCAGCGCGAAGGGATAGTCGGTAAAGCGCGGATCGGCCACGATGTTGCGCGGCCAAGGGGCTGCGAGCAGGGGCCATGCGGTGAGCGCCCCGGCGCCGATCCCGCTTTTCGCCATCATCGCCATCAGCGTGCGGCGGTCGAGGAAGGGCATCCGGGTCATGGCAAAAGTCCTGAGAAAGAGGCGAGGCCGGGGCCTAGCCTGCTTTCTATGCCGAAATGTGACCGTGCAAGGCTTTACGCTGTTTGGGCGAGGATGAAATCGCGCGACAGGCAGGCTTTGGCTGCTACAGGCTGGGGCGAAAGGGGCAGGGCATCAATGACACGCAACACCGAAACCCCGCTGGCCGCGCGCGTGATCTGGGCGCTGGCGCTGCCGGCCATGCTCACCAACATCGCCACGGCGCTGTTCGGGCTGGCCGATATGTGGGTGATCGGGCGGCTGGGCGATGCCGCGGCTCAAGGCGGGGTGGAGCTGGGCGCGCGCTTCATGACCTCGCTGCTGGTGGTGTTCAACTTTTTGCGCACCGGTACGACCGCGCTCAGTGCTCAGGCGGGCGGGCGCAGGGATGCCGCCGAACAATCCGCCACGCTGGCCCGCGCCGCGCTGCTGGCGGGCGGCATCGCGCTGGTGCTGCTGGCGGCCTATCCATGGATCGCGGCGCCCGCGCTGGGCTGGCTGGGCGCGCGGGGCGATCTTGCCGTGCTGGCCGGGGCCTATGTGGCGCGGCGCTATGGTGCGGTGCCCGCCGCGCTGCTCAATGGCGCGCTGACCGGCTGGCTGGTCGGGCAGCGGCAGGTGCGCGGCGTGCTGGCCGCCGAGGTCGGCGCCAACATCGTGCATATCGCGCTCGACCTGCTGCTGGTGCTGGTGTTCCACTGGGGCGTCACCGGCGTGGCCAGCGCCTCATTGCTGTCGGAATGGCTGAAATTCGCTTTTCTGCTTACCCTCGCGCTGAGGCAGGGCGCTTGGGCAGGGCTGCGCGGCAGCACCGCGTTGCTCGGCGACACCAAGGCCTTCAGTCGCCTGCTGGCGCTCAACCGCGACCTGTTCCTGCGCACCCTGCTGCTGACCGGCGTGATGCTGGAGTTCACCCGCATGGGCGCCAAGGCCGGAGCGGTGACTCTGGCCGCCAATGGCATCTTGTTCCAGATGTTCATGCTCTCCGCCCTGATCCTCGACGGTTTCGAGACCGCAGCCCAGGTCCTCTGCGGAGAGGCGCTGGGGCAGGGCGACGCTTCGGCCTTCCGCGCCGCCGTGCGGGCCAATCTGCGCTGGGGGCTGGCGATGGGGTTGGCGGTCAGCGTGATCTATGCTCCGGTCGGGCCCGCCATTGCGGCCAGCTTCACCCTCAACCCGGCGGTGCGCGCCGAGGCGATGCGTTTCGCGCCTTGGGCCGCTGCCTTGCCGCTGTTGGGGGTCAGTTCCTTCGTGATGGATGGCATCTTTGTCGGCGCGGGCTGGGCGCGGGCGATGCTGGGGACGATGGCCGCCTCTTTCGCGCTGTTCAACGCCGCTTTGTGGTGCGCCGCGCCATGGGGCAACAGCGGGCTGTGGCTGTCCTTTTGCCTGCTGTTCGTGGCGCGGGCGGGCGGACAGGCCTTATGCCTGCCGGGGCTGGTGCGAAAGCGGCTTGGCGCGTAAGGAAGAACACGGCCTGCGCCGGACTGCCGATCATGCAATCCAGCAAAGGCAGGGGGTTATCGACGTCAGGGGTATGGCGAAAGTCAGGGAATGAGACAGAGCGAGATCGCATCCCTTTGCATGGGCCTGCTGGCCGTGGCCGTGCCGGGCTGGGCCCAGGCGCAGACCGTCGCGCCGTTGGAAAGCCGCACCCCCGACGGCATCGCCGCCGAGCCTGCCCCAGAGCCTGCAACCGTGCCTTGCCCCGCCGACGGCATGGACCACTGCTTTCAGGTGCCCGGCGTCGCCATTCCCCCCGAAGCGGGTGACCGCCGCGAAATCCTGCCATCGCCCCCGCTCTGGTCGCTCAGCGTCTCGGGCGGGCTTTCCCCGCGCGACGGCGGCGCGACCGGGGCCTATGGCGCGATGGAGCTGCGCCGCCAGATCGGCCATGGCTATGTGCAGGCGGGCGCGATGCGCTACCATACGCCGCTGCTCTCCGATGCGGTGTCGGCGGCCTCCACCTTCAATGTCGGCACGCTGGCGGGCGGGGTCAATCTCGATAACTGGCTGCTCGATGGCTATGTCAGCTATGGCTGGCAGGATTTCGGCGCGGTGCGTGTCGACGATGGTTCGGGCCAGACCACGCTGGTGCGCCCCAGCAATGCGGCCAGCAAGGGCAGCCCCTATTACGGCGCGGGCATCAGTCTTGGCCGGATGATCCCGGTGCGCAACCGCATCTTCGTCACGCCCACGGTGGCGGTGGTCTATGCCTGGGGGCGCTGGCTGCATCCGGCCGGTTCCATCGCCCAGATCCCCGGCGCTCAAGCGTCCGGCACCACAGCGGCCGTCGGGCAGGATTTCGCCACCGGCGAGCCGACCTGGACCGGCACGGCCCGCCTGCGCATCGACCGCATGATGGGCAAGGCGCGGCGCAGCTATCTCGGCCTGTCGGTGGCCGCCCTGTGGTCGAGCAACACCACCTCCTTTGCCGGAGCGGGCGGCGTGGGCGGCGTGGGCGGCCCGGCGGGATCGGGGCCGGGGCTGCCGGGGCCGGGCGCGGGCTTTCTGCGGCTGCGCGACCCTTGGGCGGAGATCGCGATGCATGGTTCGCTGGCGCTCTCGCGGCTGGTGCGGGCCGAGATGACCGTGGCGCGCACGGTGGGGCTGGTGTCGGGGGATACCACCACGATCAACTTCGGGCTGCGCCATCAGTTCTAGGCCTTCGTCCAAGGGCAAAGACAGGACCAAAGGGTAAGAGTTTATTGGCGGTTGGTCGGATTGATTGTCGGGGCACCCCTGCGTAACGGGGTGAATGGGGGGGTATGAGAGACTGGATGATCTTGACCCCAATTGGCTGGAACAGCGGCCATGCCTGCATGGCCGCGCAAGGTGCTTGCGCGCCCGGCTTTGCCGTGCCGCGTGCGGGCGCCTTTGCCGTGTCGCCCGCAGGCGACCGCGCCCCGCGTGAAGCGGGGGCGCGCTGATGCGCTGGGGCCCGGCCACCCTCTATTCACTCAAGACCGCGGCGGCGGCCTTTGCCGCGCTGGGCATCGCGCTGATGATCGGCCTGCCCATGCCCTTCTGGGCGATGACCACCGTCTACATCACCAGCAATCCTCTCTCGGGCGCGACGCGCTCCAAATCGATCTACCGCGTGATGGGCACCACCATCGGCGCCGCCGTGGCCGTGGCCATGGTGCCCGCGCTGGTGAACTGGCCCGCGCTGCTCAGTCTGGGGCTGGCGGGCTGGGTGGGCTTCTGCCTGACGGTCTCGCTGCTGGACCGGAGCCCGCGCGCCTATGTGATGATGCTGGCGGGCTACACGGCCGCGATCATCGGCTTTTTCAGCGTCGACCGGCCCGAGGCGATCTTCGACACGGCCGCCGCGCGCGTCACCGAAATCACGCTGGGCATCGTCTGCATCACCGTGGCGCACAGCATTTTCTGGCCGATGTCGGTGGGGGAGCGGCTGGGGCCGCGCCTGCATGGCTGGCTCGACGATGCCGAGCGCTGGCTGCGCGATGCCATCGCGGGCGACCCCGATTGCGTGCGCGACCGGCGGCGGCTGGCGGTCGATGCGCTCGATTGCATCACGCTGGCGACCCATGTGCCTTACGACACCTCGCATTGGCGCGAGGCGACGCGGGTGGTGCAGGCGCTGCTCTATCGCATGCTGCTGCTGCTGCCGCTGCTCTCGGGCATTGTGGACCGCCGCGCCGCGTTGGGCGATGACCCGGCGCTGGAGGAGGCCCGCCGCCTGACCGATCAGTGGCTGGATGAAGGTGCCACCGGCCCGATCCCCGACTTCCCGGCGCTGGTTCCGGCCGAGCGTGACTGGCGCGGCCTGCTGCGCGAGAGCTTTCTGGTCCGCCTGGCGCAAAGCGCCAGCGTGATCGCCGAAAGCCGCCAGCTGCTCGATCGGCTCGACAATCCCGATGCCCCGCTGCCCGAGGCTCTGGTGGCCGAGCGCATTCCCCTGAAGCTGCACACCGATCCGGGCTCGGCCATTCTGGCAGGGCTTGCCGCCATGTTCGCGCTGATGCTGATCTGCACCTTCTGGATCTGGACCGGCTGGGTGGATGGCGCGGGCGCGGCGGCGATGACCGCGGTGTTCTGCTGCCTGTTTGCCGCGCTGGACAATCCGGTGCCCGCCATCCTCAACTTCGGCGGCTCGATCATCGCCAGCGTGCCGGTGGCGGGCGTCGTGCTGTTCGGTATTCTGCCGCATGTCGAAACCTTCGAGATGCTCTGTCTGGTGCTGCTGCCGATCTGTCTGGTGGCGGGCATCTTCATGATGCATCCGCGCTATGGCGGCACGGCGACGGCCTTTATGGTGGGCTTTGGCAGCGGCATCGCCATCACCGAGACCTACACCGCCGATCTGGCCCGTTTCATCAACACCAATGGCGGGCAGGTGGTGGCCGTGGCGGTGGCGGTGGGCGTGACGGCCACCTTCCGCAAGGTCAGCTCGGAAAGCGCGATCGCCGTGCTGGTGAAGCGCCTGCATCATGATCTGGCGCTGCTGGCCGGGGCGCGTACCCCGCCCGACCCCAACCGCACGCTGGTGCGCGCCACCGACCAGCTGGCGCTCATCACCCAGCGCCTGACCGATGAGAATGAGGATTCGGTCGCGGGGCTGAGCGAGGTGCGCGTGGCGCTCAATCTGGTGACGATCCAGCATCTGCGGGCGCATGCCCCGCGCGCGCCGCGTGTGGCGCTGGCCCGCCTGCTGCGCAGCGCCGAGCAGCATTACACCACCAGCCAGCCCGGCGACGCCCCGCCGCCCGAATTGCTGGGCCAGATCGACAAGGCTTTGCGCCTGACGCTCGACCTCGGGCCGACCTCGCCGGACATGACCGGCGCGTTGATCGGTCCCGATGCGCTGATCGTCGCCAACCGCGCTCAAGGCCGCGCCGCGCTGGTGGCGATGCGCCGCAACCTGTTCCCCGCCGCCCCGGCCTTCGCGTTTGACGGCCCCACTCCCGAGGTGACTGCATGATCCCGGAATATTCCTTCGGCGGCGTGCTGGTGGCCACGGTGCCCGTCACCGCCTTTCTGGCCTTCATCATCGCGCTGCTGGTGCACCGCCTGCTGGTGGCGCTGCGCTTCTATCGCTGGGTCTG
>Ga0116227_10001928_pt1 | contig 47256 bp, 34 predicted proteins | sample S1TSphgellanicum_FD_89693 | JGI IMG/M metagenome (GOLD analysis project Ga0116227, IMG submission 89693) | Host-associated microbial communities from peat moss isolated from Minnesota, USA - S1T2_Fb - Sphagnum magellanicum MG | ecosystem: Host-associated > Plants > Peat moss > Unclassified... | reverse complement strand
ATTTTATTTTTTTTTTGTATTGACCAAGACTACCTTTTTTTTCTTTTAGCTATTGTCCATCCCAATTAAAGGGATGGATGAAATGTCCGTCCGGCTTGATGACGGGACGAATTTTGGGGAAACTTTTTTTCTTTTAGCTACTATCCGTCCCGATTAAGGGGATGGATGAAATGTCCGTCCGGCTGGATGATCACAATATAATAATAAAAATAGAAAAATAAAAAAATTAAAAGTTTCTAAAAAGAACTAAAATGCGAACCAAGTTTAAAGAAACCAGGGGACTTCACAGTGGCCGAAGGTCACAGGCACCCACTAGTTTATTGTAAAAGTAACAAGTGAATTAGTAACATCAAATAAATTTATGACTAGGACTCCATATAAGGCAATGTAATGTGTTGACGGGTTCTGAAAAGAATGCCTATATAAATTTTAAAAGTGAAAAACTAATGCAAAAATACATGTAGTGTAGAGTGGTTCGAAAACAACCATACAATTTCAAGACTACTAGCTTGCCGAGCTCCTTCAAGACAGCACTTGGTGCTTTGCACCACACTGTTAAATTAGAATAGATAGAAATACACACTGCTTGCATCAAAATGAGCATAGAATCAACCATAAATCTGACATGGAGAGAATGTTACAAGAACCATTCCTCAAAAACACAAGTGACTGCTCTAGGTTAGTGTTCAGTAATTGAATCTGTCAATTTGCAAAACACAAATACCAAATTATTGTTTTAAGTAGTATTATTTTGATATTGCACTTCAGAGCTCTCTTCATTTGTAACTTATTATAAAAATTACTGCAATCGATCTGGTTTAGACTTTAGGACCCAAGTTTGAAAATGGCAATAAAAGGAGTGCCTGGGCCTTTTCCATCCAACACCAAAATTGTCAAGCTCCAATTTGAAGAGGACATGATGCTGTTATGCAGGTTCTCAAGTATGTTGACCTTGTTCATTCATCATGTGTGCCCAAATTTGCCACATTTCCTTACCCCCAAACACAAGCACTCCAGATACTAGAAGCTCTAGAACTCCATGCTACAAGTTATCATAATGACAAGCAGCACACACTCTATGCCGTACAATTTCTGTACTTTCTCTCTTAATGCTTGCAAAACCTATTCCTCTAAGTGCCAGGACTTCTATTAGCATGCCACAATAATCACAGCAGCAACTTTTCTCTTACTTTGGTTAACAGAGTGCTATTAGTCAATCACACTGAAAAGAATCCAACACCCAGGTATGATCCAGGTTCCAAGCTTACTTTGAAAACCATGTGACAAAAGTGGGAGGTGTGCAGCAAGCAAAACAATTCATGTCCATGTAGTTTGTGGGCAACTTGGAACCAACACCAAGTCACAGTCAAAAAACCTACTGGCATTCAAGTGGCCTGTTTGTCTGATCATCCAAACCAACCTTCAATCTCAGAGCTGTCGCATGCTCACAGGTTGGGCATCTGAAAGAGATTCAAGTCTTGCAGTCAGGGGACTCGCATGCTGGCCACAGCAAGCATAGCACAACTAAGCCTCTTCCCCAGGGTATTCTTCAGGTACTGCCACTTCATAGGGTCATCAACTGGTAATTACATTGGAAGTGACTGTCAACAACTTCCAGAGCAGCCCTGGTTCTTGTCTTCTGCCAGTATAAACATTTTGGACTGTTGCGAGTACTCACACATACTTGATAAGATGCATCTAGAGTGCCTGAAACTATCCTCTGAAATTTTTTAATTTGATTTCTTGTCAAGGTAAATGATTCCATGGTCCTAAGTTTGAGCAAATTTCTAGTTTGGTGAAAACTCTGTAACAAACTTCAAAATAGTTCTGTACAAAGCCCAACCATGACAAAGAGACAAAGAATCCTACCAAAGTGACACTCTCACCAGCAAGAACTTTTATCACCAGTACTTGATTGCACACAATGTCAAGAGATTTTCCAGAATCCACCAGTTCACTAGAATTTGTCCTCTATTTTCACCACAGCACCCAATCTCCAGTTCTTTAGAGCTGCTACATGGGCATTGTTCAAAACTTCCAATAGTTCTGCAACATCCAGAATTTCAGATCTTTCCAACAGCAAAACTTCTTTTAGGCTGCTCAATACATTTCCAGAATAACCACAAAACTGGATTACTTCTACTTATAGAGATGGGTTTCTGCAAAGGAGCACTAACCTGTAAAAATCACATATACTGATGTCCAGCTTCTCTGACCTTCTGTAGAAAGAATTCTTACAGGGCAAGCAAGGTTTGAGAGACATTCCTTCTCTCATCTCAGGGAGTTCAACTCTTCACAAGCAATGTCCATGCCAACCTGCCATTTGTTTTTATTCCACAACTTCCAGGACCCACATTTGAATGGTCATCACAAGCAGCTACACAGACTTGAAGTGCATAAATGAGTCCAGTTTCTATTTCATATGATGGAGAGAAATGGAACGTTGAATTTCCATTTATTGAGCTCACTATAGTGCATTGCCATCATAAGAAACTCTTTGACCATCATCCTGCAAGATATCATCTTACTCTAAACTCAGGAGGATCTGCTGAGTTCATGCTATTGTCAATCATACAATTTCTGGCAAGGCATGTTCACCGGTAATTATTTCACTTGCTCTAAACCATAATCAATAGGTGCACTTCAGATGAATGCCTGGTTAACTATTGATTGCATAATTCTTATGCATGAATGGATCCACTTGCACTTAAGAGCATCTGAACAACTACAAATAATTACAAGAAACTAGGAACTCTAAGGTAGCCCACACCCCCTTCTGATAGACCAACAGAGTAACACTGACACAATAAACAAACACTTAAATGTGTGCTTCAGCAATGTGGCCTGGGAGCAAGTTATTAACAGACAGTGAGCTAGAACTCAGAAAGTACCACAAATTCATGATTCCTGTCTAAGCATAATTGTATCGAATAACAACATTGTAGACCTGGCACATACATGAAAATGGAGTGATCAACAAGATAGTCATTGCCCTCATCTTCAGTCTTCATGTGATATACACGATACTCACGAGCCACCTCTTGAATGGCTTTTACACTGCCAGTCAGTCCCACTAATCTGGGATGAAATTCTGCACCCACCTCACCAGCAATGCTTGACAATTCAAGAACCAATTGAAGTGGCCCCTGAACACAACCAGTCAAGTATAGTTGGCAGGACTTTGGGCAAAAGTATGTGCATAACAACCCCTCTTCTTCCCCATATCCTTGTCACATGAATCACTCACTGGTCTAGGTAACATAGTACAAGTCCAGAGTGCTGGTTCAGATCAAATACTAAGTCTCTAAGTGGTCCATCACAGCCAATCCAAATCCCATTCTGATGGTCTCCAATTTTATTATACTCCACCTATTTTCTTGAGCCTATATGCCAACACCTACAAGACTGCAGAGAAAAATCCATCATAACTGGAAGTCAATGGTTATGTCACTTCTGGCTAAACCAAAACAAACATGACAGGAATGACTGCAGCCATAACCTTGGTAGTTTTTTATTACAAAGTATCACATCATCACCATCATCATGAATTGCAGTGACTATAAGCATTACTCAAGGCTTGTTCTCTATGTGTACAACATCCTGAGGCTGTCCACCACCTGTACATGTCAGAGAGTAGAGTCCTAGAATGGGGGGCTGATATTCCAAGTTACCTATCAAATATTCTTGAATCCGTTGTACTGTATCACACTCAGGATCAATAGAGATAAAAACTCGCAGAATTTGCTCACCCACCTTCTTCTCTGCATCATCAGACTTGACAAAGAGTTACTCCTTTCTGTGTTTACTGTCTTGAAACATAGTGTCTGCTAATACAGTTTACCAGCATGACACACCACCATGCTGTACAAACAATGGAGCTTGACACCTGAAAAAGATGAAATTACAAACTTGCACTTTAATATTAAGCCAGCGTAAAGCCCATATGTTGACGAGAAGAATTCCCATCATTATGAGTGGACATCACAGGCTCCTACCTAGATGAAATAGACATTTTGATGGCAATGAAATATCAAAAAGAAACAACCAATATCCTTCTCTGTTCACAAATAGAGCTTGATGTGACCCTGTGGGAGAACACATGTCTGATATTGCACACAACTCTCCACAACAAAAAAATTGAAGGCAGCATGGCAATGAGTACAGTCATAGCCTTATGAGAGTCGCTCACTAAGTGTCAGACCATCACCTTCATTGGGAATAGAAGTGATGAGCTGCCTTGACTACCCACTGCCTTTGTCAGCTTCCAACAGTGGGTGTACACAAGTATATAGCAACATGCACAAAAGTTCAGGCAAATCATTCGAAAAATCTGTGTCCTGAATTTCTGTGCATTTTCAGAAGCAACAGGAGGAGTCAGTCATGATGTTGGCTAGCAAGTTCAAGAGACATAGCTAATAAAAAATAATTCAATAGCATCTTCATTCAAGATGCAACTAGCCTGTGAGGGTAACACATACCTATTTCATCAACAGCCTCTGCAAGTTTTGTGACCTCATCAGGGCAGATGTCTGGGCAGTAAGTAAACTCAAAGTAAATGAGAGTTCATTTGCCAACAAAGTCCTTATCAGTCACCTCTTTTCCATGCTGATTAACCAATTGAAAGGACCTCCAATTGCAGCCTTCCCAACCCCAGGGCCAGTTCTTGCTACAGCAGCCCCATCTGATTGCATCGCTGCACCAGACAGATCGCTCACAATAAAACCAGCCAAAGAAATCACACTCAATGAACACTGAACAGCAAAGTGAAAGAGGGAAATGGCAGAGATTTCACTACTAAGTTGCTTGTGATGCCTCCCAGAAGGTAAATCAGAGAATGGAAACTGAGGCCTCATCAGTTCTATATTTTCTGAAATACCTCATTTGCTTTCCCAAACCTTCAAAATTTTAGCACTCTCCTTCAGACCAGATGCACCTCAATTCAACTCCCATATAAAGCAGACAACTAGTATATGCAATTTGTAGTAAAGCTTCAATTGGAGCTTTGAGCTGCCATTTTTCTCCTGATCCCAATACAAAAGCAGCCCAATCCCTGTTACCACCAAAAGTGCCAGACTCGCCCATGATACTGGCTGCACAATTCACATGCAAAAAACAGTCCTTACTACCAACGTAGGTGTGACCGGAACACAGAGACAGAAATCCTGAGGGTTTAGAGTTTAGGGTTTAGCATTAAGACTAACCTACAAAATTCTCAGTTGTTTGAGCTTCATGAGCATGAAGTGGGATGCTTGCACAGTTACTATGTTTGCAGCGACCAAAACAAAGTCAGTTTTGATGCTTCGACCTGTATCGCTTCTCTCTCTCTAAATATCTCCTAATAACTATGCTTATGAAGCCAGGCGAGGAATCTCAAGCTTCGGACGTTACTACCACGAACTTTGCTTAGGAAAATCTGCGACCAGCATTCGCAACATTGACCTGCATTCATATTCTACAAAATCACAGAACGAAAATCAAGGACATATCACTGACTTACACCACCGTGGACAGCCCTTGATTTTTCTGCTGCTCCTTTCAGGCCCTTGTCAAACTGATTTTGCAATTTCTTCACTGCTCTTAGCAGCCTCTGCACTGTCATAGCTATTTGCATAGAGACATTTTAAAGAATAGGTAGAGACATTTCAGGGATATAAGAGTTCAGGGTTTCAAGACTATGAAGGAATTGTTAGACACATTTTAGGGATATAAAAGTTCAGGGTTTTAAGACTATACAATTACAGGTTATCAATTTCTAAAGTTTATCACAGTAGTGAAATCTTAGGGCATAAAAGTTTAGGGTTTTAATGAAAAATGCAATCGTGAGTTTTTGAAATAGAAACATATTAGAGTATAAAGACCATGGAAAAGTTTTAGGGTTTATAGTTTTAGTCGATTATGCAATTGCGAACTTTCAAATTTTATAATATTAAAGTTTATCAGAATAGAAATTTTATGGTATAAGGGTTTAGGCTTTTAATCAATACGTAAATGTGAGCTATCAAAATGGAAACATTTTAAAGAACAAGAATTTGTAGATTTAAGCAACTGTGAAACATTGAAATAAAGACATTTTAGAATATAAAGCCCATGCCACCTTTGGTGGTAGTGCTTGTATTATCTTAGTGTTTAGGATAATGTTTAAAAACTCCGTTGGCTTGTAAGCATAAAAATACGATATGTTTTGTATGGAAAAAATACGATTTGAAAATTTTGATAATTGTTAATTAATCTCAAGGATGAAATAACATGTGACATGGAATGTATATTAATTTAGTGTCAACAATAGTGTTTACAAGCATTTAATAATAATGAAAAGAACATTTCAAGATTTTTTTGTGTTGTTACTTAAAGTTTCAAATTTTCAACAATCATTTAATGTGAAGGTATGTTCTTTTTCTCGTATTTTTTTACTTTTCCCCTCTTTTTCTTTCTAGTTTCACTTCATTGTCATGGTTTCATTTTACAAGTTCTATCTACAAAAATTCTACTTTTACAAAAATAAAATAATATATTAGTAAGACCATTGCAACAATGTAATGCTTCATGTGTAGTTTTAGAAAACAAGCATGATGTAAAAAGAAAAAGGAAAGAAAGCACATTGATGAAGACACAAAACAAAATGGCAATGAAGGAACCATCATCAAAAATTGCACACATTTGTAAAAGATTTTAAAGCATACAACATTGATTCTTGTTCACAAAGTTATTCCATATCATATGCATTAAGCAATAAATGAAAATTTTGGAAAGATCTTTGAAGAATAGTTTTTAAAATTCTAGAAAATTTAGTTAACAAATGTTTCTAAAAGAAGTTTTAAAAAAAAATAGTTCATAAAAGTTTCTAAAAAATGTAGTTGGTGAAGGTGTAATGTAACTTAATTCTACTAATCAAATAATAGTATAAAAAAGTGAACTACATCATAAAAACCTCAAATAAGTGTCAAGTTGAACCCCAAATATAGCCAAATGATGATGAATAAGTCAAGCCAAAACCAACGAGTGACAAGTAAACCAATCTCCATATATAGTTAATTGTTGAAATGCAAATCAAATCATAGACTATAATAGGTTGATAAAAGTAAGCAAGTTAAATTGCTTAAAGCATTCGATAAACAGACCAACAAATCAAATTGTTAGTAGACTTGGTAGTTAGCCTAATTAATGAACATTTATGTCAAGTAATTAGTTAAAATTGACAATAATTGTCTATAAAAGAAGAAGGAATTAAGGATAGGGGGTTCACCATTTTTTTGAAAACATATTGTTGTACGTGATTCAAAATTATGTAAAATTCCATGTGTGATATTACATTTTTATCATTTTCATGGTAGTGTTGGTGGATGAGAAACAAGAAAGAAAAAAAAAACAATTTATGTTGAATAATGGAGTCTTCCAAGTAGGTTTAAACAATGTGTGTATGCGAGTTTTATAATTGAACATAACATTTGGACCTGCAAGAATGAAGTGTCATAGATTATAAAACAATAAAAATGAAACACTAGATCAATAAAAAAAAACTAAAGCAACAAAGATTGATGAGTAGTTGTAGTACAATGGAAATGTAACATAATGTTATCCGAGCCATTGAGTACGTGATACTTAAATGGATGGAAGGGGTAAGAACGCAACAACTATTTATTGGGAAGGTAAATGAATTGTAGAAATAAATAGTTAAAATTTGGTGAGTAGGTGTTCCCAAAATTCCAATTTGGCAATTGCATCTATGAATCTTGACATATTCATTTTCAGGTTTTTCCTTTCCATCAATTTTTCTTCTCTTCCATGGTGTTGGAAAGTTTTTTCATGTTCTTCTATCATCAACGTACCTTCATCACTTTTTTCAATTGAGTAATTTCCTAAGTTGACCATAACCTTGCATCTTGACGATGTTACTTTTGGATTTGTTTACATACATTGTATAGTCCTTGGCAAGCCAACTTGATTGCTCACCTCAATTTGCACTTCAACATGTGTGGTAACTAGCTTTGCTTCTTGAAGCTCAATAAATGTTTACCCATTGGGTTTATTTACATACCAACTATACTCCTCGGCAAACCAACTTGATTGCCCACCTCAGTTTGTACTTCAACATCTGTCATAACCAACTATGATTCTCAAAGCTCAGTTTGTGTCCCTATGGATTTCATTGGTTTGAATCTCCATTGAGACTTTCAACCATGTTGTTCCTTTTATAGATGGTAAGACTTGGCTAAAGATTTGTAAATCATCATCGTTAATACCCTCTAATTCATTTGTTAGCTCTTCTTTCACCCTAATTGCAATTTGTCAATATACATATGGTACCCCTTTGTTTGTTCCACATGCCACTCATGCATGTCCTCCATTGTTTTATCCAACACAATATCCAATTCCACTAATTTTCATCCTTCCAACTTATCAAATATGTTACTTTGGTTGCATTATGTGTTGCAAGGATATCCCAATCAAGCACCTCTATCTTTAGAACTAATGCTTGAGGTTTGAACATTTTTTAATTCTTGTATATTTTATTGATCATAAAGCATTTCTTTGGAAGTCCTTCAAGCTTCTACCTCCTGCTATTTTTTCCTTTGATTCCTATATGCCTCTTCAAGGCCATTTAAGGCTTTGGTCAAGGCTTCTTTTTTTCATTTAATGCATTCATTTAATGTTGCAAAAAAATTTCTTCCTCCTAAAGTGTGTGTAGTTTTGAATTCATAATCTTCTTTCATTCCAAGTTTATGTTGTTCCTCTTCATGCAACTTCTTAATTTTTTGCATCTCTTTGTGAAATTTTCTTCCTTTTCCATGAAGTTGTGAGTTCATTTCCACTAATTCCTTTAGTTAGATCCCCATTTTCTTCCTTGGTGGCTTTTAACTCCTCTAAACATTCTTACTCAACATACAAAGTAATATGTCCCCTCTTTGCCTCATTTCATTGAGCCTATAATTGTTTCGCCATCTTTGTTGAATCATGTGACAGCTCCTTGTCCTTTTGCCTCATTTGGATGATGTATGAATCCTTGGTCAATTCCCACTTTTTTATTCATTTTGCAAATATTTCAAGTTCCATCATTTCTTCTTTGGTTATTAGTAGTTGGGTGGTCATAATATCCAAAGCTAATGTTTCATTCTCTAGTACATTTTTCAAGGTGATAATGTAATTCATGCACATAAACTTGTTCATTGGTGGCAATGAGGACATAAATTACTTCTTTCAATTTTTTGGAAACACTTCCCCCACCTTGTTTTCGTGTTGCAAACTAGTCCTACTCCACCACCCATTGGTTTGGAGGGGCTTCCTCCTTTGACGTAATGATTTCTTTTGCAAATTAAGATGTACTAGGCAACATATCTTCTACTCGGCGAATTGTCAATTCTTCATTAACCAGATAGTTTCAAGCTACCTACATTTCCTTTTGGATAACTTTTGAAAGAATTTCTTCCTATGCAACATTTGAAGGAATCTCCTCTTTTTAAACTATTATTCTGAACTTTTTCGAGCTTCTTAGTTATCCCCCTCTTACATTGAAGATAACTTTAAACTTGCTATTACATTTGAAGGTTTGATTGCCATTTCTTTACCCTTTGTTATGTCCTTGTTCATAAAAAAAATGTCGGTTACTCCCACCACTATTTGTTGAAGTATCAATGTAATTTTGTGAAGTTGTTGAACAATCCTTTTCACTAAGTTGGGCTTGAATATCTTTTCCAAATCTTGGGTTGTTTGTTCACCGAAATAAAATTTTGTGACACAAAATAAGGTTGGGCCTACTAATGTGCCCTTACATCACAAACTTCCTTGGCCAAAATTTCAATGTAATTTTAATGAAACATTAGATTGATGTTATTTATCAAGTGTTTTTCACATCATTGTTATGTATTTTTCATCTTTATTATTCCATCATTGAAATAATGCTTGTTGAAAACATATGAATATCATGAATAATGGTGTCAATTTATCAATTCCATGATTATGATGACTAAAAGAATAATAACTTTTAGTTTAATCATAATTTTCATTATTCAATTGCATCTTGACATATTGATTTGAAAAAGTTTCATGTGATTCCAACTTTTTGTAAATTTTTCATAATGTTAACATTATTTGATAAATTTTGAAAGAGGTGATTATACGTAACATGAATGGTCTCTCAAACCACTTCATTGAATGATGGGATTTTGTTGTTGAAAACGTTTTGTTTGATTTTTCTTCTTTTCTTCTAATTTCTAAAAACACCCATCTAAACAATGTATTTCCATCACTCAATTGATTAAGATTTTATCACTATTTTAATACATTCTCTACTCTACCAAAGAAGTTGATTAAACTCCATAAAGAGTCTTTAATTTTATTACAAATCTCAACTATTATCTGCAAAGTTTCCCCACTTAAAAATATTTTGCAAAGTTGAATTAAATTGTGAAAAAAACCTTTTAATGAAGGAAGACAACCCATTCATGTATAAAACATCATTTTTTCCCTACAAAGAATTGAAAGATATTTCGAACATGAAAAAATATTTGCAATCAAACCTTTAATTAATATGTTGTAAGTTTTTCATTACGAATGTTAACAAGGTCCATACAATGTTTTATTGGCAACTAGAATTCTAGGAGTGCAAACAAGGGGGAGACGTATAACTTCCTTCTTATAAAGCATCCTTGTCAATTGAAACAACATGGATCAAATCCTTTAAAAATGAATAAGTACTTTTCTATTTCTTCTTTTTACCAAACAATTATAACATTCATTACCCATGGGTAATGACTATGTTACACATATTATTATGTGTTGCTACTTTTGCCTGGAATGAATTTAAAACTTAGAAAGAAAAACTTTGAATTTTACTGGTTGATCATGTAGGATAGTTACTTTAAGAACAATACCGCTAGTAGATTGGATTTCCCAACAACACACATGCATATATTCCACATCCTTTCAATATTACATATGACATAGTACAAAATTATAACTTCAAAATATAACATCAACACTTGAGCATTGAAAAAAATTCATAATTTTAGCTACCAAAATGCCTTCATATCAAACTATGACATAATCATATGGATTTATAACAAGGTACACCCCAAAGTTCCATGAATATAAATAAACTATAGATATTACCTTATTGTCCCAAGATGAAGCCACTAGGTAATCAGCCTTAGAGCAAACTCAAACTTGATATGCCATGAATCAAAGGGGAGACCACTTTCCCACACATACATGACAATATCATAGCTTTAAAAAAAGTTAGCACAAAAGAAATCCAATTTTATTCACTTTAATCCATCAAAAGCTTACTTAAAACAACTAGCTATTCTTTGGTGTCAATTTAAGGTTACCCGTCTCAATAAACAATGATATATCCATGCTAGTAGTAAGTTCCACATTAAATTAAACTTCTTCCTTCATTGTGGAACAACAACATACATTCTATTCCTAAATGGTTATGTCCTGGTTGCACATAACTATTGCATTTTCAACAAAATCAATGTTCCACATCTGAATTGAAAGATTTAAAAGTGACACCATTACTAGAAAAATTGGTTGATTGGAAGAAAAAAATAAAATTCCCTAACCTCAAATCATCCAACAGTTTAATGTGCACACATTTATGATAGAAAACAATGCACAAACAATAAACTTAAAAAGAAGCTCACAAATTTCCAAAGCATTTGTTAAGGGAAAAAATCCATTAAGTACCTTAAAGGACTTGTTGGGATTGTGTTGCTAAGTGGCCATCACCATCCTAAATGTTGCCATATATAAATAACCTCTAGAGAAAAGATTACCCAAATTCAAAAATTATAAAAAATCCACACATGAGAAAGTAATGCATCTATAAGAGCTTCAACCCAAGAGGCTTTCAAACACTAACAAACACATGTAAAAACACACAACCACACATGCCTTCACAATCACTATTTGATTATATTAATATTGTTTAATTGGTGTTAAAAAATTTTAAGAATAAAATAAACCTTAAAATTAGAATTATGTGAACTTACATAGGATTTTTTAAAATCTCAACACACATGTATGTACTTGGAACCAAAGTCTGTTGTTGACTTTGAGTATTTGTGCATGTGATGAGGAAGCCTGTACTAGTTGAAGGCATGCTATGATTCGATTTAAACGAGATGGCAATAATATATGATACATTAAAAAAAATATGAATTCTTTTTGGATGGAAATGTTATCCAATGTGACCCATGACATTTGGAAAATAATGCAAAACTACCCATACCATGTAATCTCTTCAATATAATCCGCTCCTTCAATTTGAATATCTACTGAAATATACCAAGGATGATTGAAGAGGTTGTGATTTGCATGTACATACATTGGTCAGGGTGTAAACAAGATAAAGTGAATAATTTGATTACCTTGTCAAAATTGGAACAAGTAGATTTAAAATAACGATAAACCCATTATAAAATTTTGGAACATTGAATGTTTTCATTTCAATGCTTAAAAGGGTCCAAATGCGATAACATGAGCCACATTTGCCCCCTTTTTTACTACTTTTGTGACTTTTTTTTGGAGATATTTTTGGAATATTCTTGAAAAAATCTTTAAATTTGTAAAGAAATTCTTCATACTATTTTATTAAGGTTTATGTTAAAATTTTGGCAAAAAATGTCATTTTCAAAAAATTCAAATCCATTTACAAGTCCTTTTACTACTAAAAGCAAACATTATAGTGTTTAATGAATGTTTTTGTTAAATTTTACTCATTGGATTATTTTCAAATTAATTCACATGTTTCCATGATATACTAAAAATACAAATATATAAACAAATCTTACAATTTCAACCTCAAATTAAATTACAACTTTAAAACATGAAAAAATCAAGTAAATGTTACACTTGCTATGGTATGTGTAAGTGACTACACCCAAATATGATATATGTTTACCTTAATGTGAATTGATTTTCATATTTCAAACTGTAAAAGTAGGTTTTTCAAAATACAAGTGGATTTTGATGTTTATTTTTCATTATGGGCTTTTGGTTTCAAATAGGTGTCAAATAAGTTCTTATGAAAAGGAAATAGATTTTTTTTGATGACTTGTTAAAACATGTGTTGATCTTCATTTCCTAACTTATTACATGTATCAATTTTATTAATTTTCTAACCAAAAAGTAGGTTTAAACACATATTTTTCAATCGATTTCAAATGTATTTTTTATCTATTTAAAAAATTCATTTGCTTTTAATTTCTTAAAATTAGATTCTTATAAATTTAATAGAGCCAACTAATGCTACTTGACATATACTTTCATATAATTTGATGCTATTTTATGGTAGTTTTATGAAAGGTGCAAGGTTGAAGTGGAGATGTTTAGTTTTTTGGTATTGCTGTGATCTGTCAGTCCCCACAACATTCACTAACTCCTATAGGTAATACTAAGGCATTGAAAATTTAGATGACCTATAGTGACAAATTACTTGATACGACACAAATATATACACAAGTAACCAAAAAAGGTTAGCAACATTATAACAAGTCATATGTGACCCACCTCATCACCATGAAACAAGTTATCAACCTTGTAACTTTTGAATGCATCTACAACTTTAGTTGTTGTTGAATGACCACCTTTGCGGATTTTGAAATGCAAAGTTGGGTGGAACTTATTGATAAGTTATTGCCAATACAAAACCAATCCCTATGTATGTTTGTGTAGTAATCAGAAAGGGTATTTTGCTTAGTTTCAATTGCGTTCAATCACCAAAAAATATGATCATGTGTCAACAAATATAGAGAGATTAATTAGTAGGAAACATCAAAAATTATTATTATGGTTTTGTGAAAAAACAACCCATAGGGGATTTAGGGTTAAGTTGAAACATAGGACTTGTTACCTTGTCCAAAGTTATGACCTCTTTCATTTTTTTATATCAAAACCTTTAGATGCTAGTTCAAGGCTTCTCAACACTACTAATTTCTGATTATGTATTTGTTTCAAAGCCTTTTTTTGATTACTAACACGATATGCAACCTTCATCAAGTTGATGGGCATTGCTTATGACTTGCTTTGATAAACTCAATCTCCCAAGCATGTGCGATATGTGCTAATGTGTTTGTTTTTCAATTTGAATAATAACTAAAGAAAGTAATATGTTTGGTGTCAAAGTATCAATGGAGGAGTCCTCTTGCATTCTTGTTATTGGAAAACTTTATTTATTTAGGAGGTTATCTATCTTCCCATATGCATGTGTAGATCTTTTTTCATGATGGTAGTCCCATGAAGATTAGTTTTCAAATGTTGGCTTTTTGGCTAAGCAAATCCTTGGGATTTTAAAGTCCCAAATTGAGATTGAACATGTTTTTAGCCTTGCTGGTGTGTTGATAACCTTCTGACGCTATAGCCTTCAAGTGAAAAATCTAAATTGGATAATCATGGTGATAAAAAATTGGCGTGATGAATTGCATTTGAATTGCACACCTATTGCTGTTCTTGAAAATTATATGAAAGTTGAATATCCTCTAGTTGAAGAAAACTATGGTTTGATTGAAGAAGTTGGCTACTTTGAATAGCTCCAGGTTGATGATGATTATGTAAATCATGCAATTTACAATTTTTCGCTTTTGTTATGGATTTCACACCTCACCAACAACACATATGTTTGAGCAAGTTGCATCAAACTTTTGATATTTTTTTGGGCTCTTAGATTTTGAGTGTTGGGGGTGGTTTTGGGTGCTTGTTTGTTTTAGTTAGCTTGTGTTGTAATGGATAGAGTTCTTATTTTAAGAACTTGGGTTCAATTCCCCCACAAGCTCTTTGAATATGTAAGGTGGTCATGTTTAAACATTTATGGGCTAGTGTGTAATTTGCAAAGGATTTGAATACAATTCAAATTTGAAATTTTGCGATGCATATGTTCTATACATATCCGTAGTTTCTTAGCATTTAAAAACCTAGCTCATTCATAACTGGCAAAGGGATAAAAAATGGTTGGATACATAACCATCTTTACAACTAATCTGTTGAATTTTAAAAATACATATCCTCCTTTAAAAAATAAAATGCTATGTTGATATCTTGAGGTTTGTCCAAAAACTGGATAACCGGACAACACTGGTAAAGATCTTCGCGAAGCACAAAACTTCGACGCAAAGAAGCACAGGACAGGGCGCGACCGAGCTCCTGTCCTCTCCACTGTCCACACCCATTTCCTTCACGCCTTGCTCCCAACTGCAGACATTCCACCCACGCTTTGATGATGGCTCTTCTGTCGCGGAGCCTCTGAATCTCCTGTGGATCTCTCCCTCTCCCCCTAAACCCCCCCTTCTCTCCCTCTCTTTAACTTCAGTCTATTTTCCCCACTGCATATACATGTATATATATTTTTCTCGCGCTCTCTCTCTCTCTCTCCACCGATCGCTCGTTGTCGTAATAGCTAGGAGGCGGAATTGAGAAGGAGGTGGTAGCGTGAGCGGTCGGGGCGGCTTCTGTTTGTTTTCCCTTCCCTTCCCTCAAGTTTCGTTGGAAAGGAAAAGGTATGTGTTTTCCGTTCTTCCTGTGGTGGGTTGTTGTTGTTGTTGTTGTTTTTTAAAATTTTCCTTTTGTCGTGGGATCAGGGGTTTAGGTTTAGAGAGTAGGAATCTGGAAGTCTATGAGGTTGCGGGGTGCGTGAGTTTTGGGATGCAATTTTCATCTTTGGGGTTGGTCTTTAGTGAGAGGCCCGGGGGGGGGGGCAGCAGGGGGGATTTATCCTCTGTCCATTTGGGAGAAGGAAGCTGTTGTTATTATTATCATGTGTGGTTTGGTTTGTGCGTTTTGCATCTGACAGTTACGAGTTCCGGATAGTTTCATCGCTACTTGGAAGTTTAGGGTTGGAGGATGGGAAATGCAAATCTTGTGATTTCTTTCAAAGTCTTCTCTCCTCTTTTGAACGGTTTTTTTTTCCCCCTTTTTATGGGCTTCTCCTGTTGTGGAATGATATTGCTTTGGAGTTGCTTTTTGCATGTGGGTCTTGTTCTCCCCTCTTGGCAAAAGTTGGTGCTTGGGTGTAACCTTCAGTTGTATGAGTGCAGTATTGTTTGCAAGGGTATAGTGTGCATCAGATGCTGAAGGTCAGTGAATATTATTTTTTTAGAACCTAGGGTTATGCACCAGGATGCATTTTGGCTCATCTGTGCTCTGATGTCTGATGACCTAAATGGTGGTGTTTGAGCATCACACACGGAGCTATATCCTGCAATGTCAATTGCAGCCTAGAATTTAATTGCACCTTGTGAATATAGGTAAATGCCTGGATTGTCTCTTGGCAGGTTGACGACGCAAAATTAAGGTGGTGTGTTAAGGAGCATGGAACCCATCCAGGAAAGAAGTGGTGGCAGTGGTGGAGAGGTGCCTGGTGAAACCATGGAAATCAAGATCAAGACCCTTGACTCACAAAGTTACACCATCCGAGTTGCCAAGAATGTGAGTGTGAGCAGTGTTTGGAAATTATCTCCAATTTCTTATTTTTTTGGAGAACTTCTCTTTGTTTTTGGTTATGGTGCACAATTTTTGTTTGGTGTTGATGGTTGGAGTTGTTGTCAATAGGTGGCTGTTCCTGCTTTGAAGGAGCACCTAGCTACAGTTGTTGGGGTGCCAGCAGACAACCAGCGTTTGATTTGTCGAGGAAAGGTGCTGAAGGATGATCAGTTGTTGTCAGCTTACAGTATCCTTCTTCACTCATGTTCCCTGTGCCAGAATGAAACCAGTCCACTGACACTACTGGGAAGGGAGATTCAATTGTATTGGCTTCTAATTTCAGAGCCATTCATTTGATTTCACAGTTCCTAGGGCACTTTAGCCTTTTGCTGCACTAGCTAATGGGTCTGGATGATCATGGTTTTTGTATAAGAAATGCAAGTTGCTATGTGGTTGTCGAAGCTTGGTCCTTGAATGGTTTGAACAGATGTGGAGGATGGTCATACGTTACATTTGGTAGCTAGACCACTGCTGCCTCCTGCTGGGACTGGTCCAAGCGCTGCTGGTGCTGAAGGTCTGGATTCTTCACTGGCCCACACGTATTTTCCACTTTTTTCGTTCTGGACAATACCCACCATAGGGACCTAATGAAGTCACTGGGAAAGTTATAACAGAAAAGTCCACTGGTAGTTCTATTGCTTTTTTAGTTCTAGTTCGTCCCTTCTTTGTATTTTTTTTCCTTCCCTGTTCTCAGTCCTTACATGGGAATTTTTCTTTGCCTTGAAGAAGAGTTTTTCACATGGTCTTGGTTTTCTTAATGATGAATATGGAGATTTCTCACTAATCATGAGAGTTATGTTGTTGACAATTTTCATACTGGTACTTAGGACTGTAGATGATGATTGTGGGAGCATGCAATTGTAATAGTTTAGTTGGTGGATTTGCAGCTTCATCAGGCCCATCAGAAGTGGTTCTTGCACAACCAAGAAATAGGGCTGGGCATGTCTCTCACAGTCTCTTGATGGGGACCATCAACATTCCTGATACAGGCGAAGGAGCAATGCCAGACTTGAGTCGTGTATGACTTTACCACTGTGACTTCACTGTTCTGCTCCTCATATTTGCTTCTGCATCTATGTATCATCTTGAGTCCAGTAGTTCCAAATACACTTTTGTTTTGGTGTAAGAATAATCAAGAAATAAGTTGTTTCAGACTCCACAGTTTAAAGGTTGTGGAAGCTTTGGACTGAATCGATTGGTTAGAGTTTTATGATAGATAATCTGTTCCCTACTTTTGGTCTTTCTGGGTGTAGTAAATGTATTGGTAGCCCCATGTGTACTAATTGCAAACCTAGTATATTTACCAAATTTCTACCTCCTTTCTTTCCTTCAAGTTTGTTTTATTTTAGTGTCTTTTGAAGTCCCACACTTGCTGTATTATGAGATTATCCCTAGTTTGTAGGTTTGTGGAACATCTTTTTGTCCTGGACTTTCCAGACATTGAGAGTTGAATGTGCTCTAATGTCACTTCTGGTGGCAGCATATACCGTAAAATGTCTTGTAAGTTAAATTGTACTTCAACTGGATTCTCTTGTAGCATCTTGGTTAGCCATTAACCAAAGTCCTAGAGGTCTTTCCTCTGATATCTTTGATAAATACACTCAAGCAGTATGCAATACTTTGACATGATCCGTACTCCTCATGATCATTCCAATGTCTCTATTACTTCTGAGTTGGGCATTATCAATAGTCAGTTCTACATGTTCTTGAGGCATTATAGTTCTAAAGTTTTCTTGATTTCTCAGATGGTCAATCTCATTGTCATTCTGAAGAATACCCTCTAAAGATTCTCTTTGAGATGACAAGAGGTTCAAAAAGAGAAATTTCTTTTGGGAATTTCAGTATTTGATTTTTGTTTTGTCTTCTCCCTTTTGTCTGCTATACTCTGTACTTTCTTCCTCAAGTGCCTCCTGTTTTGTTTTTCCCCTTTATGTTTCCCCTTGTCCAGTGTAAGGTGCTAGCCAGTATTGTGGCCAAGTCTTGTTGCTTCCAGATTTGCAACATAAATATAGTATGCAGGGTTTTGGGCACAATGTCCTACACCCACTATAGGGAGTTGATGAAGTCAGGGGGTAAAGTCACAATAGAAATGCCACTAACAGACATGGTACTGCTGATGGTCACTGGACAAGTGAGAGACTGTCACTTCTGTTTGTACTGCTAGTTTTATAGTTCATTTCAAACTGGCTCTTCCAATCTGTGCATTTTGTCTTCCCTTTTCTTCAGTCTGTAGTTGCTCTTCGACCTAAGAAAAATAATTTTGCATGATTGTGATTATATTTAATTGCGAATATGGGGATTTCTTGATACTCATGGAGATATCAATTTGCACTAATGGATGGGATTTTGGGCTGCAGATAATTTCAGCAGTGCTAAACACAGTGGGAATTGCAAATGTTGGTGCTCAAAACACTGGTGGTAATGGTAACACACCAACGGTTACCATGGTGAGTGATTTTCAGTCCTTCACTGATCTGTGACAAGCTTGTCTCTCAATGATTTCTCTTCACTCTGTATGCTTTCCTAACCACACAGTGGTTTGCTTGAAGATTTGGGCTGATTATTGTATACTTGTATACTCACACCCACTGTTGGGACCTGATGGAGTCATTGGTAGTCATGGCAGCTTATCATTGCTATTTGTCATGAAGTTGATGGTCTGACACTTCATGAGCGATCTTCATAATGTTATGACTGCACTCATTTTCATGTTACCTTCAAAGTTTTGTTGTTGAGGTTTCTCCGCAAGTTCTTAGTAATGTTTTTACAATCTGTGCACAACAACTCCTCTTTTATGGCCAGTATATTCTAAAGAGTTATCAATTTTTACAGGCCATGTATGTGAGGTCACCTTTGAAGGCCATTTTAACTTTGTTGGTTTTCATTTTGCTAATGGATCTATTGTTTTGGGACACTTTTCATAATCATTAACTCTAATGGTGGTAGTCAACCCTACTTTATGGTGCTCAAGGGTGGAGGAATTAATATGCTGGATGGGTGCAGGGAGTACTGCCTACTCAAGGTGGAGAGATTGGTGGGACACAAGCAGAAGGAAGGCCAGCTCTGGGAGAGGAAGAGAATCAAGGCAGGGCTCTGGAACTTCAGATTGATGCACTCTATGGCGTGCCGCCAAATAATTCAGCACCTGGTGTCCCCTCTCCATTCCAGGCAGTCCAACATCCTGGGGTGTGTGCCTTGCAATCTGAGAATGTTTATGTAGGTTGTAGGTTGTGCCTGATGGTTGCCTCACATGCCTCAACTGCCTTCAAGTAGAAGCAGTGTGCTACACATTTGAAGCAACAGGACTATATTGACAATGAAATATATGGTTACTCAAAACTCTTTTTCAGGTTGTACCTGACGTTTTGACAACTATGTCCCAGTATTTGGACCGTCTGGAGCAGTCCTTCTCATCACGTGGTAAGTACATGTTTTGGGCATGGTGATTGCATAGAATTACACTACTCAAGAACCTGCTCAAATATGTGTATATACTACTTGTATCTCTGAGATCAAGTGTGAGAGTATCAGCAGGCAATGTGTTTATATGTGACAAGTTGATTCATACTTTGTGGATGCTCATGCATATGGGCATTTGAATCCTTCTTCTCCAACTGCATGTTTGTGCAGAAGCTGAAATGACTCAAATCCCAGATGGACGTGCAGTTTCAGGGACCAGTGTGGGCAGCAGTACACCTTCAGGTGTGGATACAGAGAGGACAAGATCCTCACCTGCTGCTCTAGGGGCTCTTGTGCAGAGGGTGAACAATCTTTTGCGGGGCCAAGCTAGCTCTGCCCTTGCTGTAAGTTTGTTCCTTACCCAGTCCAGAGAGCTGTTTGCATACCCTGTTTATATAGGCAGTTGAATCAATCCCTTGACTGGTCTGGTTTCAATTATTTTAGGTCATTGCTTCAGGTTAAAGCCTACAGGTGATCCAACTGGTTTTGTAAGTTGATGCTCTGTCTGCTGGGAAATGGAGTTAACATGTACTTGATAGATACTTCATGCAAGGAGAGCTGAGCATGCCAGGGAACTTGAAAATGAACAATCAGAAATCAGGCATCTGTACTTCAATGCACATTCTGTGCCATGAAGAGGATTGCTGAGTTGGTCTTTGTCAGGATCACCATTGATTTTTGTCAAATCTTGGAAAGACTTTGGGTAACTAGGGCATTAGTGCAGATTTTTTCTTTCTGATGGGCTAATCTTGGCTCCTCTGTGCTGGTGACATTCAACAGCATCTTGGGGAGCAGTTAGCAAATGAGGCAGAAATAACCGATGCAGCAGCTCGGGAGGAAGTACAACACACTGCATTTCATGATGGCAATCTCATTCAGCAAGTGGGAGCTTTGCTGCTGGAGCTTGGCCGAACTACTTTGTCTCTGCGCATGGGGCAATCTCCAGTGAGTTTACTGAGATTATGGGTGAAACACATTCAAACAGAATCTGGAATTGCTGATGCCAGTGGGATTGTATGACGAATGCTCCTTGATAATTTTTGTATGCTGGAATTGCCCCGTGCAGAGTGAGGCTGTTGTCAATACAGGGCCTGCCATCTTTATATCACCTGCAGGACCGAACCCCATCATGGTACAGGTGAGCAGGATTCCATGTTTAAGAAGCTTCTATGCCAATTCAAGTTGTACAATTGATATTGTTTTTAGCCCAGTTCCATATTCAGCCTTGATGTGCTTTCATGGGGATTGAAATCTGTTTCTTTGCAATGGAATGTTGATGTCTTCATGGTTGTGCCCTGCAGCCTTTACCTTTGCAGACATCAGCTGCATTTCCTATTGGACAGTCACAACCACGCCCTCTTACATTGGCTCCATCACCTGCTGCAGCTGGAACACCACGAAGCATTCACATTCACATCCACACGAGTGACCTTGGTGCTCCATCGGCCTCCCCCTCTCCATCCCTCTCATCTCCTCCACCCCAACGCTCAGCTCAAGAACTTGCTCATGCAGCATCTCGAGCATCAGGTGGTGTGACTGTCCATCAGATGCCTGAGCGTGCAGACCTGAGCAGTCTTTCTCAAACATTGACTGATACAGGAATCACAATTCACCCAGTGAATGAGAGTGCTGGGGGGACCACTGCCACTCCAATACCCCCTGCACATACTGGCATGCAAGGGTCCATCATGACATTTGATGAGCATGGTGCCATGCGCGTTGTACCAGTGCATTCACATGCAGGTTCTAGTTCTGGGCATCCTTGGGCTTCTTTTGAAACTGGTGTTCATTTTCATCCCTTGCTCGCCAGATTCCAGCACCAGTTTTCAGGTCAACCTTTCACATTGTCACGAAATGCAGTGCCCCCTGTATCCCAACCTGCTTCCACACCACATGTGGCAGCTTCAAGGCAGCCTAATCTGACTACTGACACCCAGCAAGGTGAGAAGGGGCAGGCTGGAGTCCTCCATTGCATGTCTGCCATTTGCCATTCATGATGAAGGTGATGGTCCTGATACTCTGAATGTCACTCACAAAGTTGTGACCACACTTATCTCTTCTTCCCCCTCCCTCCTTTTGCTGGTACTGACACATTGTGACCTTCAAACCATTTGTGGAGTTTTCTCTGCAATCTCATTGATAAATTGTTGAGTCACTCATTTCACATGTGTAATCTGATTTTTGTTTTGGCTTTCATATATCAAATTTGGCAGATACATGGTATTGTCTTTGGTTGAAAAAGTGAAGGAATTGTGGTTGGAACAGGAGCATCTGGAGCTGCAGGAACAGGGGACAGAGGCAGTTCAATGAATGGAAGTGGAGGGGTGGACGTAGCCAGGCTGGTTACATCAGTGGCACCTTTACTACACCATCTTGCTGAAGCTCTGCAGAATGGACCACCACCACTAGGTGCTCAGGTGCTTGTCTTTATTCACCCTGTGTTGCTGAGTGCACCCTTACTCTTCCTAGACTTTGCATTGACAATGAGGTGATTGTTTTAGCAGTCCACTCAACCACAACGGTCAAGCATGGAAACAGATGTAAGAGGAGCAGAAGATCCACAGGCTAGTAGTGGGTCAGCAGAAGGTCTGGGTCGCCAGTCCATTGGGGAAGGTGGAGTTGTAAGCATGGAGTTAATGGCAAGCAGTGAGGATGGTCAGATAATGGCCACAAATAGCCAACCTACCTCAGGGGAGACTATGGAAGTGGGTGAGAGCGGTGACACTAGTGGACCCAGTGTTGTAGGTCCACCAGTTGGCCTAGGGCTTGGAGGCCTTCAGCCTCTTGTACCCAGGGTAAGTGGTTTTATTTGGCTGGCTTGTGTACCAATGCTGAGAAGATGAGGACACCATCTTTGTGTTGGGAGACTCATCTCTCACTTTGTTGTCACAGTTAATGGTCTTACCCGTGGCTTATGTTCAGGATTTCTGACAAAAGGTTTTCAAAGGCATTTCCACGGATGTGTGGTGATCACTGGTAGTCCTAGCCTATTTTTTCTATGTTTGGGACATAGGTTATTTAAACAAAGATTAGAAGTGCATGCATTGATGGGTTGGTAATACTCAGACAAGGAGGAGGCGACAGCAATCCCAGCACTCAGAGGAACAACAGCGCCAAGCAGGACATAGTCTGCTGCAGAACTTGGCAGGTTATCAGGAGGCACCTGAGGATACACCAAGTCAAAACAGGAGAGCCCCTGGGCCAGGAAATATTCTAAGAGCAGCAGGGGTTGGAAGTGAGACACAGCAAGCAGGCTCTGGGATTCTTGGGCAGTTCATGCGAAGCCCAGCAATGGAGACACTTGTACAGCAAGTGATGCAGGGAGTTGGCAATGTAGAGGCAGCAAGTGGAGGCCGCCGTGCAGCTCCAGCTGCTGGCCAAGACCTAGGAGGGATGTTGCAGCATATGATGCCCATGATGTCTCAAGTGCTTGGTGGTGGAGCCCTGTCTATGATGCCTCCTCCTGCAGTTGCCACAAGTTCCCAATCTCAGGCTGAAGGTGGGAGTGCAAGGGATACATCTGGAAGTGAAAGATGGAAGCAGGCTCTTACTCCAGTGAGTAGCTGTGGTGCTTTTAACTTGAAAATGCTCATCACAATCACAATCTGCCATTAGTTGGGAGATCTGAACCAGGCAACTGATACATAGCAGACATGATATGCAGAAATGAAGAATCCACTATCAGCTGTAACCTCTTCACCTAGTTTCCTCTACAGGTGTTGCCTTGTCCAGAGACTGGTAAAACATAGAATGGTGGACAGGTCAAGTGAAAGGAATGTGCATATTGCTTGCATTGTAGCCAGGAAAGCATGGGTGTGGTAAAAGTCGTGGATTCTGCATGAAATTGCAGGAGGAGCAGTCAGGATGGAGTGAGACAATGACAGCTGATGAAGAAAGCCAACAGTCCATGCCACCACAACGGCCATTTAGTGATGTGTACTCACGTGGCTCACCTGTTGCAAAACGGCAAAAGGTATGCTTTCCGGACAAGGGATGCTCCAGATTCTACTCTGAACTTTCCAGGAGTTACATTTATCTCATTGTTGCCAACTAGATTGCTGAAATCACAGTGTCTCCAGTTGTTGGTTCCGAGAATTTCTGGCATTTAGACTTTGAGGAAAAGTGGATTGATTTTTGAGGAGATTGCAGACAGAGATGGAGGGAACAGCACAGAGACTGGAGGAAGGAGAAGCAGCACAAGAGGTGCTGAGGAGTGTGGCTGATGCAGCTGGCACACGGGTGCTAGGCAACAGTAGTGTAACCACTAGCACAAGCTTGGCACAGCACGTGTCACAGGCAGATGGCCTGGCTGATGTAAGTGGTGCGTTGTCTTTGCTGTAAAAGAACTTTGTTTACTTTTTAGGTGGGCAGATGAGAGACAGCATAGCAGGTTTTTAGAAGAGTTCTGGTTTAACCCTGGATGTTTCACCAGTTATATTTTCCTTAAAGGGGATGTGTTGAGGCAGTTGGGGACTGGTGCAAGTCTAGATGGGAGTGTGGTTGAGGCACTAAATTGTTTCTTTAAGCAACAGCAGTGCTAAATCATTGTCAGTGAGGAACTTCAATTTCTTGTTCCTTCCCAAGCATTTATATGAGGTGATGTTAGTCGGCAATTTGTTATTTTGGAAGTTAGAACTCTAGAGGTGGCATTCAAAAAGGATTGTCCACTAGAGTGTTGAGTATTGTAGGAAGCAATTGATAACTATGTTGCTTTTACTGTAGCAACAATTGCCATTCTTAGGCATCTTTCTTGTGTTTTTGATGTCAGGGACGCACAAAAGACTGCTGATAAGTATCTCTCTATCATTACCATCTGCTTTGTGTACCAGAATTGTTTCTTAAAAATCTTCTGAGTCATAGTGTGCAAGTGGTACCATAATGGTTGGTGCATAATGTGTGCATGTACGGCAGGCGTATTTGGCTGTGCTTTTCCATGATCTAGCTGCCCGGGTGGCAGCTGACCCAGATTTTGAAGTTGGTTCCCGATTCCCAAGTGCAACCCGTGTCTTCCAACAACATTCAGATGCACCTACAGAGGCAGATGGACATTAACCCTTGTTTCATTCCAGTTAGATGCTTGCTTACAACATCACAACATTATGTCAGTTCAGTTTCCTTGAGGGTTTTTTCACATGAGTTCATGACTAGTTCAAGTAGGATATTAGGTTGAGAGAGAGCTGAATGTCAGCCAAGCTGCTGCATTGTGAGTCTGATTTTTAGTGGAAGTGTTAGTGTTTCCACAGCCACTTGAGGCCTGGCTTTGAGGCAAAGGCCTACTGTTTTGCATATTAGAGGCAGTTATATAACTCTTAGCTTGTGCTACACAGTGTAATGAGTGCATTGCTTCCTGGAATCCAGCTCTGACCCTATGTCCTTTTCTGCTGTTAGATGTTATCCCGTTTGAGGTATATTACATTAGGAACAGAGTGATCAATGTAGTTTCTTGTAATTTTTGTTTCATCGTTGGGTGGCTTGTTCCATCTCAACTCATTATGTAACTTTCCTTGACCAGCTAGTTATTCATCCATGCCAAATATTTGTTCTGTGGGTAGCTGTCATATGATGCTTCCAAATTTTTGAGCCCACTTCCAAGCTAATCTGATTCTGGTGAATGTCTCACTCAGCAATTCACACATGGGGTTTGCAGTTGTGCAAAGTCAGCACTGGAATTTGTTGCAGTATGTAATGATGTGAGGGATATCATAATAATGTGCACTTGTAGCTTATGACTCTTCAATTCTGGTGGACAGCTCTTACTAACTGATGGCCCAATGTTCCTACAGTGTTTGTGCTCATTCAATTATTCCCTCCATGTTAGACCATTTTCTGCAAATATCTTGTGTGAGTAATTTTGTCTAATTATTCTCTTAATTTGTGTTTGTTGACTCTGCCTGTAAGGGAGATACTGCAGATGGTTTTCATTTTGTGAAATAATAGTTGCTCTCCTTGTGGATGAAAATGATTGTTATTACAATTTTAAATCTGGACCTAGTACTAGGCTTTTGTGACCATAAAAAATACAGGTGTACTTTGATGGGAGCCTTTTAGTATCATTGAGATCTTGAAGAAGAAAATTATGCAATGATAGTTGATATTGTTGATATATGTATAAGTATATTGGAACAATACAAGCTAAGTAATTGATTTTCACAAACTTCTCTAATCTTGATCTAGCATGCAGTTATATTTAAGCTCAACTGCAGAAACCAATAGGGAAGGAAAAGGGAAGGAAAGTCATTTTCAGGGATCACAGAGTTTGTACCCTGAAATGCATGAAATGGCATAGAACAAAAAGATTATGATTTAGCATTACTGTACTTGGGCTTCATGCTGCTGTGCACTACCAGTGACAATTGATTAAACAATTGATGACAAAAAATGAATTGATTTTATAAATATTAAGTTCTATTTGAATGAAAATATTGAATGACATTGCATGCACCTTGAATTAAATTGAAATTTAATTCAATGAATTCAGACCTAGGAAGTGGATAGATCTAGATGTGGTTAGTTTAATTTTTTTGTCATTTTTTGCAACTGACTGACAGGTCATGTGAATCAGTCTCAAAATTATTCAAGATGATTGTACGAGAGTTCTTGCACTATGGCATATTCTTGGGTTTTTCAACATTCATGAGTTTTTCATAATGCAGAGCAATCTTGTTCATGGTGTAACCTTCAGATCAAATGTCTGAAGACGGTGAGAAAATCAGTTTGGTCCGTTTTTTTCTTTTTTTTCTCCTCTCTCTACTGTTTTCATCCTGCCTTTTGACTCTATTGCGTACATACAACTACGAAATGGATCTGCCCAATGAACCAGCGACCAGTCTTTGCAAAATTTAGGATGGAATATAAAGATTCCCAATTGGTTGCAAGAGACAATTTCTTTCAGCAAATTGGTAACCGGTAAGCTGCTGGAAATTTTAGCAAACAACAGTAACACAACATTTAGGAGTGCAACTTCCAGAAAAATGCAGTTGAGATTTTTTGACTGTACACACAGTTGTGCAGAAAAATGTTGTTGAGATTTTTTGATGGTACACACAGTTATATCTAGTTCTATATTGGATGCCAGTACTGTGCACTGGACAAGATTGCAAGGAGCTTGGATCACTTGAGAGTCCAGAAGATATCAAACAGGCATCATGAATTGGGTGTATGCATAATGCTTCATAAGTGATCCTGATCTCGAGTCACCCAGTCTTTTGTCTGCAGACAATTGAACAGATTTTGGATGAGAGTTCCAAACCTATAAGACGACCACGCTAAGATTCAAACGTCGACAATAATTTCAAAAGGAAAGTTGGAGCTCGGTCGGTCCAAAGAAACTAGAGAAATGATGCTACTATTTAAGAGTTAGCAGCAAAGAAAAATGAAGAAGAAGAATAATCTTGTTCAGATGGAAGAATTATTATCAACAATGAAGTCATGACCGGTGAAGTGGTAACACAATGACCGTGGTCCATGATGATCTCCTGTCCGTTGCAAATCTACAATGGAATGGTCTCTGATGAAGTGCATTTAGCTGTGGACAAGCTGATCAGTAAATGCCCTTGTCATCAGACCATTGCATTGTAGTGAGCATTTACAACAGCATTTCTCTTGTCAACCAAACGTTGATGATGTTGAGTTTGAAAGGTCTTGCAATTGAAAACTCTTACAGCTTGTGATCCTTGCTCCTTCTGGTGATTGCACAACGGCCTGAAGTGGAGCAGAAGATGTCATTAAGGGTGGATGTTGTAACTGCAGGATGTCGTAACCCAACACAATAGGTTACAACATCCTGCAGTTGCAGCATCCTCCCTTCACATCAATAAGTTGTGTGGTCACTCAAACTCTTGCAACAAGATGCTTTAAATTTCGTAATTGTAATTTCAAAGTTTCTAAACATTACACTTGCTTAAAGGAATAGGCAGTGATTTCATGCCAGATTTCTTCGCTGGACACATAGCAGATCAAGCCACGTCTAGAGCGAAGAAGTCTGGCATCAAATCCTTGCCTAAGCCTTTTGAGCTTGGAAACAGAAGAGAACAGCTCATTTTAGCTTGTAACCAGCTAAAATTTGGTTCTAACATGTCCAGAGGTACCGCAGATACTGGCAAGCATCATGATCAGTTGTGGGGCTGCAGTCTGTTTAAATCGTAGAACTCAGCTCGCGGTGCAGCTGCACGGACTTCATTTCTTCTGCGCTTGTACCGCTGGCTCGACGTAGACTTGCGTGATCAATTGGGGTGTCTGATCACTAGGGTACTCCAGGAATCAGCAATTATAGTTACATTACATGATTGCTCGTACTGCTTGGTATCTTCTAATTACTTGATGCTGACGCTTGCTTATAGCTAATTGATCAGCTCGCTCTCTAATTTGCACGACTTTGTACATTTCCCTGAACGATATTGATTGTAGCTATGTCTATGTTGGACTATTTTCAATCCCTTGTTGGAGTATGTTGTCTTATGAAAATACGTTTCTCCAGTGGCTGTAACAGCATCCCAGGGGTGCTCCGTATTCCTGCACATGAAAATTGCAAGAAAAAAAGTCAAAATATTCAGGTTTGGCTTAGCAAAATGGTTTTGCCCCTGCAGTTTTACGGTTTGCTGAGGCTGGTAAAAAGCACAGCAAAACCTAACAGCTGCCAGAGAATAGTTTAATAGCTGCTACTCCCTGTTTCTGATTGACCAATTATAATGATTGGTCTAGATGGTTTAGTATTTGTAGTCTGCCATCTATTTGCAGTCCCAGTTTCAGTTTTATGGGTGGGGTTGGAAAAAAGTAAATAACTAAACTTGGATGTAAGAAATATTTTTGCATGGTCACATAAGGAGCACTACAGGGGATGCTATAACTGCAGTCTGGCGATGCTGAATTACTTTCAATCCCTTTATATTATTAAGATATATTCCTCCATTAGCTGTGGGAAAAGACACACAAGTAAGTTAAAGTATTAACCCCTTGGAACAATTACCTAGGGGCTTTGTCTATTCTTAAATGCAATGTTCTTGCAACACGTGGAAGGCAATATCATGTTACCAACTTGGCAAAACCTTGCAGGTCCCCAGCCGTTGAGACAAACAGTAACTGCCTTCACTGATAATTAAATTAGTTAAGGACCAGCTGGCTTAGGATCAGTTAGATTCACTAGCAAGAACATCGCCCAGCAGCATATGGGATTAGTGCACGATTTACTCTTGCTGGACTCCATATTTGGTCACATGACTTTTGGGGGAGATTTTAATCTCCGGGCAGTTATTTGTAGGTCTACTCAGCAGGGGAACTCCTTGGTATGTTCAAATTATTCAGCCAGATTTACTCCTCACTTCGAAGCACTAATCTGCTACAACATCTTTGTACTGTAAATTCAGATTGACAGTTCACTAGTCAAGGTCTATTGGAAGGACTCAGCAGGTACTTGTACGATGCAGTACGACCCTTTAGTAGTAGTTGAAATATTGCATCAGCACTAAGTTCATCGATCACCAATGGCGCAGGAGCTCACGACATGTCAGGTACTTCATCACTGCTATCAGATCAGAACCACTCTACTCCTGGGCCGCTCCTGGCAGCTAGCCAGTACTGTCCTGCAACTAGTGATTGGGGACACCAATTATAAAGATGCACGAATTTGGTTGGTTTGTTCATTCAGGTGTCTAGTAGCTAAAGTGTCCATCTCATGCGGTAGCCGCAGGTGTAACTGGCTTGCGGCCCGTATGAGGAAGACAGATCGATAACTCATTTTTATAGTATGACCTTATACGGCTTAGTCTTGAATGCATGCATCCGAAGAGGGCAGGGCTGCACGGTTGGACCTTCAAGCGACTCTTGAGATAATTATATCTAAAGATTAGGGAACTTGGGAACTGCAGTTGATTCTAAATAGCTAGGACATAGCTTGGACATTTACGCACACGCAGCTTATTGAATTTGTCTATTGCTCAATTGACGTGGACTGTGTATCAATTACGTCGACTACGGTATGTAGCTGTAGCAGGTGCCGGATGGCTGGCCGGCCGGCCGTATGACTAAGACAGATCGATAGCTCATGCTTTTATAAGACCAAATATTTAATAGCCTTTTGGAATGTATGCATCCGTGGAGGGAAGGCTGCACGGCTGGCTCTAAAAACTACTGGAGAGACAATTATATATTATATCTCAGGATACGGAAACTAGTTAATTGTAGCGATTGATACAGATACTAGCTGGGACGTTTATGTACCCGCGGGCCGGTGTCTAATATTATATATTATTGAATTGAACACTGATTATTTATCAAATACGTCTAGTACTGTGATAGTTGAAATGTCCATCTCATGCGGTAGAGCCTGCAGGTGTTGGGTGGCTGCCGTATGAGCAAGACATATTCATAGCTCCTTTTATACGACCTCTGATGACTCTTGAATGCATGCATATTTCGTGGAGGGAAGGGCTGCACGGTTGGCTGTATAAGCAATTCGTGAGCCAACTGGACATGACCTCAAGATCATACGGAAACTGGTTAGTTGCAGTTTTTGTCAAACAGGTAGGACCTTCGTGTACTCTAGGGCTGTGGCTTATTGTCCATTGCTAAATTGAATTTCGGTTGTATTCATTTACTTCTGCAGTGCTAGTCGTGTGGGATGGGAGCGGTAGCTCCGTACATCAGTCAGGACTAGTGCTGCCTGCTACACTACTCTATATGTATAGATGTTGTGCAAGCTCCTTTTATTTGCACAGGGGAATGCCGGTTTCCTGCATCAAAGAGGAGGAGTAAATAGGGGCAAATTGCGTACGCACCACTACCACCGTGTACTTGTACATTGACACTAACCTACAAAGTTCTACCATTCTAATAAAAGAGGTATCATGTCTGAACATGATAACAACACCTCACATGATATGAATAAATTTTTTTTCTTGATGTTTCGTATTTACTAACACACCGAAAAAGAATCAAGCCAAGGGAAAAAAAACACGTGTAATATCTCCGGCATGAAGACTATGCTACAAGAAGGTATCAAATTGCACATGAATTTTTATGTAACATATCATCTCTCTAGAATATTCACCCCATCTAAAATACCTTAGTCTCTAAAATATTCATTTAATCCATGGAGTCTCCGTAATGCTGCCCGATTATTTGGGTTTCTGATGAACCTTCAGTTCAACTGCAAGGCCATTACTAATTAAAAAGCTATAACTCGATGCGTTGCAACCTTTCAACTTATACAAGCATTGATCATCTGTGGATTCAACCAACGGTGGCTCGCAGATTATATATGATGGAGGATTAATCTATCCCCTGGACATGACACAAATTACTGGGTTTAGAAGTCTATGATAGTTTCTCTATTTAACATTCAGGTATAATTTGAGACCAAAATCTGAAAAAATGTTCATCTGCAGCAAAAATCACCAGCAATTCCCCAAAATTTGAGGAATTTGAATTTTTCTTAAATGCAATTTGGTCATCCTGCAAGTAGGTAGCAGGGTTTATAATCCAAAAGAGGAATTAGCCAAATTTGGCTACAGACCAGAGAGGAATGTTTCAAACTTTAAGAAGCCTCCTGTGTTTTCGCAACTTGCTGGAACCCATTGACTAAATATGGTGATTTCGTGATCAGGATCTTTTTCCTCAAAATCTGGCCACTTTGCCACACATTTCAGTGAACAAAAATCCTTCGTACCTTATGGTACCAGACTTTTTTTGCTACATCTATGGCAAGATTTGCCAAAAAGGAATACATTGGTATAAATTAGGCTCTCCTCAACCATGTTATTGCCCGCTATGATGTTATATTGTGCAAGGAAATTTAATTTGGACTTGAGATTTAAATGTACCAAAACAAGTTTATTGAACATGAGATCAAATTTGATTTGGGAAAAGAAACATATTTAAAGATTTTTTGAAAGCTCTTGATCAAACATGAAATTGTGTATAATATTAGAATTCACTTCATATGACATTAATAATTTTTTGATTCTGGAAATGGGTCAAAAACACGTTAATAGTAATACTGTATACAATTGGCTCCTAGGTATTAAAATGTTTAAATGACTCAACCTGGATGCTCTATAGAAATATATAGAAAATATATATTTTCAATCATCAAGAAATCCTCTATGGATGTTAGTTTATTTTGCGAGAATTAAAAATAAATAAATAATACAATTTGATTTGAACCTTTATTTTAGTGGATTAAAAAATGTTCATGTGCCATGATGCATTTCATTAGAGTATAAACCATGTAGATGAAGATTTTGAAGGTTAAAATGTTTTTCCCTTTTTTTTGGTGTTCACAAAATTTTAATTTCTTGCCCTTTGATTAGGAATTTGAATTGAGTTTTTTGGAAATTTGTAACCTAAGTATTGGTGTGCAAAAATAATAACAAATGCAAATGTTTATTTACTAAACCATCAAGTTGTTACATTTAGGGATCCTTTCATGGTTGGGGTACCCAAAAATGAAAAAGGACTCCAAGACTTTCTAAAGGCTACTTTCTACAAATAATATTTACATAAAACAAATTTAAGTAAAAAAATTGAATAATTCAAGATGAGATAATTCAAATGGTGGTGGTGTTGATTTTTCACATGTCTAAATAATTATGCATGAATATTTTGGTTTACAAGCAAAAATGAAAAAAATGTCAATATACACTTTAAACGTCAATTAAGTTAATTATTTCATATACATGTGAGTTGCATCTAAAGTTAAATTTTTTGAACCTAATGAATATAAAATCATTTAATAAAAAAATCATTACCCATGCTATTTTTGTTTCAAAATTTCAAGATTTTGAAAATTTCATATGATTTATTTTTTCATGAAATTAACCACATGAATGTGTAGTTACATAAAAGGAAGCATGATTTTTTTTATATTTTAAAGTTTGAAATCAATTGCATCATTTTTTGCATTCCTTTTGCATTCATTTATTAGAAATTGTAATATGAAAAATTGGTTGTAAATCAATCAAGGCCTGAAATGGACTTTTATATTGTAACAATCAATAATTATTGGATTTTTAAAGAAATTATTCAAAATTATAATAATATAAACATAATAATACACCATAGTTACAATATACTAAACACTAGAAAAATTTAAAATTGTCCTTTGCACTCTTTTTCAGTTAGATATTTGTTTTTGGGACCCCAAATATGAATAATCCTTTAGACCCTCATCAATTCCAAACCTTGAAACCAAATAAATACCAGCTCATATTGTTACATCCTTTATTTTGAACCTTTAATATAGCTTACACCCTTTCCATGATTGAACATACAATTTATAACAAATAATACTTGTTATAGATTTTTAGTTATAGTTACTTGTACATATATAAATAATTTTTAATACTTGCTGTTAATGCATACCTTAAATTAATTTTTTTTGGATTTTGAAGATAAAATAAACCTTATTATAGAACTAATTGAATTATAGGGGTGAAAACAAACTACCCCCCCCGCCCCCGCCCCCCGCAATTGAAGTCACAAATATAATTTTTTAAATTATTTCTTTTGGTTATATATGAACATAGCATCTTGGATTATTTTTGTTGGTTTTAAATAGTGATTAAATTAAAAATTATTTAATCAATTATTTATAAAAATCCAACAACCATTGAAAAATTTGAACCTATAAAATATATTTGTAACAAAATAATACTCATCATAAAGTTTTTAAAATTACATATATACTTCAAAATTAAAGTTATAAATGAAATTTTGGGGTGAATTTTCAATATGTTTAGAATCGTTTAAAAATTTAAAAAATTAAAAAAGTATTCAATTAAAAAAATGTGTTTTCTTGCATTTGTTGAACTTCATCAAACATAGATGTAAGCACTCCTTTATCTATTAAAAACAAAGTTGAAATAAAATTGTATTATTTCATAAAAATTCTTTTCAATTCCTTTAAAATAAATAAATATCCATAGAATTCAAATAGTTTTTTAATTATTGAAGATGTAGTTTATAGATTATCCGAATTATATTTTCAAATATTTTTATTTGTTTGATATGACACCGTTCAAGAATTATAAAAACCCAAAATTGGGATCAGTGTCTTATTAGGAATTTTTTGATTTTGCCAAAAGTGGTTATCATCCATAGGGTGTTGTAAAAAAATGCCAATGACGCCTTGGAAGATTTAGCTAAAATCTGACGATAGCCAGATCTATGTACAAATCTTTAAATCATCTTTCTATGGTTCTGTCTACATACTGAAAAAAAAATACAGAAATCTGAGGAATCTTTTTATTTTATTTTTTCACTTCTGACGATTGAATCCCTTGGAAATCAATGAACATTTTCGAATTTTTGATCTTTAATTTCTCTTTCTGCCGAAAGTTTGCCGATAGAAAAAGGTCGTTGCGATGTGCAACTGATTGTTTTGAACATTAAAAAGTTTTGAACTTATTGTCCGACCTACAGTTCAATAGCACAAGTCTGCAAAAGGTTACAGGTTTTCACTTGAACTCCTATTTCTCAGGGCATAATCTCAACAGAAACAAAAGGAAAAATGGGACTTCTATTTTTGTTTTTTCTCGAAATTTCACACAGCGGTGACCAAAAAAAATCCAGTGCCACACGGTACAAAGGGTTTGTTGGGCTGGAACAATGTGCCAAAGTCGCTAGATTTTGAGGAAAAAATTCTGAAATCACCATATTTAGACAATGGGTTCTAACAGGTCGCCAAGACAGAGGAGGATTCTTGAAGTTTTTTACTTTCCTCTCTGGCCTAAAGCCAAAATTTGTTAATTCCTCTTGTGGATGATGGCCAGTGGCTAGTGTCTAGACACCACAAATTTGAAGCAAAAACCCTGCTACATACTTGCTGATCTTCCCAAAAAAAAACTTCAATGCAAAATCATGATTTTGTTTGGTTTGCCGTGATTCTTTCCTGCAGTTGAACATTTTCAGATTTTTGTCTCAAATTATACATAATAAATTTCCAGAAATTATTATAGTGTTGTAAACCCAATAACTAGTGTTAAGTCCTTGGGAAAGATTCCTCCATCACATGTATGATCTGTAGCCAACTTTCGTTAAATTTACAGATGATCCATGTTTTTATTGAGATCTAAGTTGAGAGGTTGCAATCGCATCAAGTGATAGCTGCTTAATTAATGGCCTTTAAGTCGAACTGAAGGTTGGTCAGAAACCCAAACAGCCGGGCAGCATTGAGGAGACTCATGGATTAAATGAATATTTTAAGGACAATTTGAGATTGGACTAATATTCTAGATGCTATATTACATGAATTTCATGTGCAATTTGTGCCCCTCTTCTTGTTGCAGCATAGTCTCCATACGAGAGATATATATGTTCAAATTTTTTCGTTGGTTTGATTCTTTTTCAGTATTTTAGTAAATACAAAGATATCAAGAATTTTGTTTTATTGCTATCATATGAGGTATTGCAATCATATTCAGACATGATCCCTGTTTAATTAAATGGTAGAACTTTGGAAAGTTAGGGTCAAGGTACAAGTGCACAGTGGCATTGATGCGTGCGTAATTTGTGCCTATCTCCTCCTTGATGCAGGCAACTGGCATCGGCCTTTGCAAATAAAAGAAGATGGCAGAACAATATAGAGTACTGCAGGACGCTAGTCCTGACTGATCTACGCAGCTGCCCGGCCCGCCCCACCCGCAAGCTAGTATCGTAGTAATTGATAGATAATAAGCTGCGGCCAGTGGCTACACATAAGTGTCCCAGCTGTTCGAAATAACCTGCAATTTGTTAATTTCCGTATGACCTTGAGGTGTCGCGAATTATTGCTTATAGACCCAACCGTGCAGCCCTTCCCTCCATGAAATATCCATGCATTCAAGAGTCGTATAATAATGTCTTATAAAACGAGCTATGAATATGTCTTCCTCTTACGGCAGCCACCCAACACCTGCAGCTGGCTCTGCAGGCTCTAACCCACGAGATTGACATTTCATTGAGCACAGTAATAGATGTAATTGATATGGAATCAATGTTCAATTCCACGATAGACAATATTAGACATCGGCCCCGGGGTACACAAACGTCCCAGTTGTTTTACATAATTGATGTACAATTAGCGTTCGTTTCAGCAATAGACAATAGGTCATGGCCCCACGGGTACATAAACGTCCCAGCTAGTTTCTGTCATTTAATCAATCAATAAATTCAATCAGTAAATGAAATACAACCGAAATTCAATTTAGCAATGGACAATAAGCGGCAGCCCCAGAGTACACGAACGTCCTACCTGTTTGAGAAAAGCTGCAATTAACCAGTTTCCGTATGATCTTGAGGTCATTATTGTTTATACAGCCAACAGTGCAAACTGCAATTAACCAGTTTCCGTATGATCTTGAGGTCATGTCCAGTTGGCTCACGAATTATTGTTTATACAGCCAACAGTGCAAACAGCCAACAGTGCAGCCCTTCCCTCCACTAAATATGCATGCATTCAAGAGTTATCAGAGGTCGTATAAAAGGAGGTATGAATATGTCACCATACGATAGCCACCCAACACCTGCAGGCTCTACCGCATGAGATGGAGATTTCAGCTATCACAGTACTAGACGTATTTGATAAATAATCAGTGTTCAATTCAATTATATATAATATTAGACACCTGCCCGCGGGTATATAAACGTCCCAGCTAGTTTCTGTATCAATCGCTACAATTAACTAGTTTCCGTATAGCTTGAGATATATGTTATAATTGTCTCTCCAGTCTCTTTAAGAGCCAACCTCCGTGCAGCCCTTGCCCCACGGATGCATGCAATCCAAAAGACCATTCTATATTTGGTCTTATAAAATGAGCTATCGATCTGTCTTCGTCATACGGCCAGCCAGCGAACACCTGCTGCAGCTATACACCGTAGACGTCATTCATACACAATCCGGATTTAATTCAGCTATAGACAAATTCAATAAGCCATGGGTGCTTAAATGTCCTAGCTGTATGAGATCAACTGCAATTAACTAGTTTCCTAATCTTTTGATATGATTATCTCATGAGTGGCTGGAAGAACCAACCGTAAAGCCCTTCCCTCTTGGGATGTATGCATTCAAGACTAGTGAACTTAAGGTATTATTATAAAATGAGGTATAGATCTATCTTAGTCATACGGGCCGGAAGCCAATTACACCTGCGGAGCTACCACATCAGATGGACACTTCAGCTACTTACACGCCTGAATGAATGAACCGACCCAATTCATACATCTTTAGAATTTATGTCGTTAATCACTAGTTGCATTGCAGGACAGTACCTGCTAGCTCGCAGGAGCGGAGCGGATCTGATTTGACAGACTTGACGAAGTACCGGACATGTCCTGAACTGCGCCACTGGTGATCGATGGACAAGCCCTGCTGTAACATTTCAACTACCAAAGGGAAGATGAAGTACTGGACATGTCCTGAGCCCCGCCATTGGTGATCGATGAACGAGCCATGCTGGTGTAACATTTCAACTACCAATGGGAAGTACTGAATCGTGCAAGAAGCTGCTGTGTCCTCCCAATAGACCTTGATTAGTGAACCCTCAATATGGATTTAAAGTACAAAGATGTTGTAGCAGATCAGTGCTTCGAAGTGAGGAGTAAATTGGCTGAAATTCAAGATACCAAGCAGTCCCCGGCTAAGTAGACCTACAAATAACTGCCACGCAAGATCTCCCCGGCCCCAAAGTCATGTGATCAAATATGGCGGAGGAAGAGCAAATCACATTCCCATGCTGCAAGCTGCTGCGCCATTCATGCTACTCGGATCTACCTGAGCATTATTCCTTGTCCTTAATTAATTAAATTACTAGTGAACGAAGTTTGCTGCTCATTCATCAGGATCTCCAGGCTTCAGTTAATTACAACTACTGGAGGAACGTACTTTAGTGCAATAAAAAGATTGAAAGTAATCCAACATCGACACAGCTATAATCAATGCAGTTCAGGGAAATGTACATCGTGCAAATGACACTAGAGTGACCTGATCAAGCTGTAAGGAAGTATGTCACATGAGGGATCAAGTTAAAAGATATCAAACAGTGCGATCAACAGGTCACGTACTCTCCTTTTGAACGGTAATTGCTGATCAAGGGATAATAGTCATGAGACAACCCAATTGGTCACACAAGTCTCCGTCGAGCGAGTGGTGCAGGCGCGGGAGAAATGATCAACCTGCCCGTGCACGAGCTGAGTGCTACGATTTCAATAGACTGCAACCCCACAACTGATCATGATGTTTCCTTGTCTCAGACAGTGGAATTATTTGCTTATTGGCTTCAGAAATTCCCCTGCAATGGTCCTGATCAGGGAATCGGGACTTGAGTTTGCAGCCTATTTCAATTGCAGCAGGAATATCCTTCCATTTGAAGAAGAAAACAGAACGACCACAATACATCAGTATCTGCAGTACTTGATTCATGTAAGAGCTCAAAGCGGGGAAGAAGCAACCGGGAGGCATTTATAAATACCGCACATTGATCGAGTCTTCTTTGTGGATTCATAGGATCGTTTCGTATCTCTCTTTTCCTGTTTCTTTGCTGCATGTCAGGTTCCTCTCACATTCCTCTGGAACCTGACTGACGAGGTGATGATCAGGAAGCTCTGTGTTATGTTAGATCGTACCACCATTCCTTCAGTATTTGGCACAACCACTACATGGGCTTGATATTCAAGCCCAATGTTCAGCTGTTCATTACATTAGATCATCATCTCGGCTTGAAAGTTGACCAGTGTGATCGGATATTTGCACTCTGGACATGCAAGAACCAAGCTGGTTACATGAACTGTTCTCCTTTTCTGTTTGCAAGCTCAAAAAGCTTAGGCAAGGATTTGATGCCAGATTTCTTCGCTCTAGACAAGGCTTGAGCTGCTATGTGTCGAGCTAAGGAATCTGGCGTGAAAGCACTCCCAAATTAGGAGGGAGTACAATGTTTAGAAAATTTGAAAGTTTTACAATTATATGAAATCAAAGAGCATGATGTAAGGGGAAGATGCTGCAGCTGCCGGATGTTATAACCTGTTGTGTTAGGTTACAACATCCGGGAGCTGCTGCAACGTCCCCTTGCAACATCCTGCAGTTACAACATCCACTCTTAAGGACATCTTCTGCTCCACTTCAGGCCGTTGTGCAATCAACAGAAGGAGCAAGGATCACAAGCTGTAAGAGACATTGTCATGTATTCAAACGAGCATCCAAGCACCGAGATCGAGGAAGTCGTTGGCCCATGAATTGCAAGACGTTTCAAACTGAACATTATCAGCAGTTGGTTCGCAAGAGAAGTGCTATTGTAAATGCTGAGTACAATGCAGTGGTTCGCGACCACACTCCCAAGCGGATTGACTGATCTCATGAGCTTGTCCACAGCTAAATGCACTTCATCAGAGACCGTTCCATTCTAGATTTACTATCGACAGGAGATCATCATGGACCATGGTCATTGTGTTACCACTTCACATTCATGACTTCGTTGTTATAATAATTCTTAGTCTGATGTTCAAGATTATTCTTCGACTTTTTTCTGTGCTACTAATTCCTTAAGTAGTAGCATTATCATTCCTCTACTTTCTTTGGACCGGCCGAGCTCCAACTTTCCTTTTGAAATTATTCTGGACGTCAGTTTGAATCTTCGCGTGGTCGGCTTATAGGTTTGGAATTCTCTTTCAAACCCTGTCTGCAGACCCAGACTGGCCGGTCACATGAGATCAGGATCACTTATGAAGCTTTCTGGACATACCCAATTCATGATGCTTGTTTCATATCAGCTTCTGGACTCTCAAGAGATCCAAGCTCCTTCTAATCCTGTGGTGCACAGTTCTACTGAAATGCAATATGGAATAAGACCCTGCAACTGTTTGTTCCATCAAAAAGATCCCAATTGCTTTTTCCTGGCATTAGTTGCTCCTAAATCTTTTGGTTCAAGTCAGATTAATCAAAGTCTCGTTCACTTAGGTATGCATATACATAGACTAGATTATATTCAATCCAGTTGTTAAGAATGATAAAGAAAATGAAAATATCCGGTTGCTAAAACTGTTCCTCGGGTCTTCAAATTTTAGTACCCTAGGTAGTGTTGTTATTAGTAGATTCAATATAGTCCTAGGTTCGGAATCAAAGGCTCAATGTCAACATGTGATTAGCCAAAGTTTCAATAGTTAACACAAGACTGAAAAAAAAACAAACTGGTCATGAACCCTATTTATGTGCAAAGTATAAAACAACACAAACATGAAGAAAAACTCATGTATATAAATCTCTAAATCAAAAGTGGATACGTTAGTTACATTTTTGGACCAAGCCATCAGGTGATAATTATTTAGTTCAACCAACAATGAGAATTTCCTACACCTAAGGTAGGCTCCCTAATTCTTTTTTAAATAGGTCCAAATGGCAAATGCTAAATGTAAATGTCAAAATGGCACATTATCATTTCCCAAATAGAACCCCTTGACTGAGTCTTTTTTTTTTAAATGAAAATACTTGGGTAAAATTTGCAATTTGAGGCCTTAAAACACTACTCCCCTCACAAATATTTGCTAAAACTTGAGCCAAAAATTAATTCTTAAAATTATAACACTTACCAGGTCCCCAAAAGAATAAAATGTGATAGTTCAATAAATAAACGTTCAAATTAGGCATGCAAGGCCACTTTCTTATAAGCCAACCATCCAAAGCTTTTTAAAAGTCAAAGTTTTTCAATTTGAACACGAATCAATTCTTTAAAACCCTAATGAGCTTGCTTTGAAGGTTGTAAAATTTAACGCATCCTATGATATGCCTACTATGAAATTATTGAGTTATTTCTATAAAACTAATATTCAGAATTCATTACATATCCCTTGGGGGGATCAATTTTTTAATCAAATAAAAAAATTATGTTAGTAATAATATAATATTTCATATATTGGTTGTTGGGTAAAAATTGTGGGTGAAAACATATTGAGGGTTAGTTATATTTCACTAGAAAAAAGACATGTATAAAAAGTATCATAGTACACAATAACTTGAAATTTTCAAGTAGCATCTTTGCCTATCCAAAACACAAACAAAAATTTTAAAATTTGCATGACAACATTTTTATTAAAATTCATTTTGAACCAAAATTAATCTTCATCTAATAGTTAAATGAAGAAAATTAAATAAAATCAATGTATATATAGAGAATACATAGCTTATAATTTTTTGGTGGCCATAGGGCTTCATGTTTAAAGTTTATAAAACATTATCAAACAAAAAAACCTGAAAAAATAATGTAATTCCCACCTGTAAAATCTCCTAATCTTCTCCTCTTTGATAATATGATAATGATTTTTTTCTAAATAAAAAATCATATTTTTTGGGGTTGGAGATGGGAAAAAAAAGAATTCTTACCTTTGATTAGCTATTTGTATTGTCTGTTTTTATTACTAATCAAAAGGTGCAAAGAACAATAACAAATGCAAAACCCATATATGTTGTCAATAGAAGCTTTGTTGAAAGCATAAATTCTAAGGTTGAAAACAAGTCTTGATGTAGAACTTAAGCATATAAAAAATCAACAGAACCATATCATCTATCTTAATGAATGAAAGTTGTTCATTTTATTAACCATTTTGTGTAAAGACAAGGGTTATATATATTAGTGTACTAATATATATAAAGGGTGTTGAATAGCTCATGGCTTATGTGTAGGTGTGGGAAAAAAAAGTTATGGCCAATGAAATTGCTTGATTACGTGGTCTAAACCTTTTTTTCTCTTGATTATCTTGAATGATCTAACAGTTAGATGTGTAATAGGGTTTGGTAGGTTTTTGAAAATTTAAGAGGACCAATGGAAATAGTAGGATGGACCATTATTCTCAGTGTTCATTAATTAAGGTTGTGTGTGGGTTTGAAGATTTTATTTTCAGGCCAATGGATTGCTGGATTTGATGGTCTGAATTTGTTTTCTTAGTTATCTGGAGTGGACTAACACTTCAATGTGTGATAACTATTTATTAGACAAGGTTCTATCACATTACATGTGCATTTTATTGTATTTATTATTTACATTTGTGTGTGTAAAATTTATTTCTGGTAGATACTAAGCCATGAGTCCTATATGCTTTTACTAATCAAATTTACCCAAAATGTGAAGAAGGTGCATTGTTACATTTAATTGAAAACAGTCAACCATTTTAGAATCTTGATTTAATTAATACCATGAACGGCAATACTGGAATGCTAGGATTTGACACTTGTTGACAAAAACTATAGGCCAATCAAAATAGTTAATTTATATCTTATATATAATTACAACAGTGGTGTCTGTCTGTGCGTCCGACGACGGTTCCGCGTTTTAATTGACTGACGGAACCAGCCCGGACAGTCGGATTCCGAGACCGAAAACCGGCCCGGACAGTCGGATTCTGCAAACTAAAAATCCCCCACAAAAAATCGTTTTTTTTTGGGGTTTTGTTTGCTGTGTCAGTTAAACTGCCCGGACCTTTTTTTTTTTTTTTTGCTCGACGGGTGCATTATGCACCGGATTCACACTAGTACTCATTAAATAATGTAATACCATTTTGCCTTTGTTATGGATGATTTAATGTATCTAATATTTTCTGGTTCATTGAATTGGAACAATTGCCTAAGAAAAGTATGAAGAAAAATGTGATGCGAACCATATCATTTGTATGAAATGGTATTATATTCCAAAAGATGGGTTTGTACGATTATGGTTTAGTATATTATAATACCTATATCATTCTGGCATCTTCTTGATGACTTTTTCCCCCCATTTTTATCTTTGGCAATAAAATTAATGACCGAAATTCCTACAATTGGGGTGGGAAAATAATTTGTTCAAACAATTTTGCACTACTTAAGTAGCCAATAGTAATGTCAAACAAATTATTAGAATTTCAGCATTGTGAGTAGCTAATTTTCTAACTGATTTTGAGAAAAATCAACACACATTGATGATGAGGAGGACATTGATTTGTCAAGGGAAAGATTCTGGAATGGGAAAAATATTACAACTTCCTATTGCAAACCCTGGTGGCTTCGTGTTAGAATATATGCTCTAGTTTAAGATCTAAAAGCTTCTACAAGTTTCTAAATGATATTATCTTCATCTGTTTAGTTTTACTTTCGATACTGTAACTAACATAACTGTCTAATAGTAGTAGTCCCTAACTGAAGTGCTTAGTGATAGTTGCACTCAATCTCAGTAGTGCAGTCATTGACCTTTAATAACTGCCAAAAAAATTTCAATTTTTTTAATATATTGATTTCTTTCTCATTTGTTTTTAAGTAATGAAGTATGCACCATATGAACATACAATTTTATCATGGTATCAGAGTAGGTTTAATACTACAAAGGTAATAAGGATAAGAGAGTTTCTTGAAGTCTATATGGTTAGGACATAAAGGGTGTTCTCTGTACAGTCAAGGGACTGGTTGCTTGTTTGTTTTCAAAGATTGTTTAAAGGATCTTTTCTTTTTCCTGCATATAAAATCTTTGTGGAGTTCCCAAAAAATCCAACATGTTAGGTCTTGAAGGTACCATCATAGAAAACAATAAGTTAGAAGGGGAATCAAATTATGTTCTTTGGAGATTTCACAACTAGACAATTTTGGAAAGAGAGGATCTTTGGGAGTTTGTAGAACTAGAGGAATGTACTAGATCATCCATTTTTCCTGTAATCCTTTCAGATCCTAAGGACACTAACATAATTAGGAAGTCCAAAACAAAGCCTTGTCCGTTAGTGTGAGAACATGATTGAGTGTATAATTTTTGGACACATACGTGTAGTATTAAAGGGCACCAGTACCAATGTGACTTTGCTTTCAAATTGAATGATTAGGATGTTAAAAACATGTGCTAAGGTTTAACCTTATTTATTACTATATTGACGTGGATTTTCAATGAAATTTGTATTGATTTTACCTAAATGAATATTCAATTTGGAGTTCTCAACCAAGTTTATTCAAAAAAAAATCAAGTTATTAAATTGTCCATCATGCTTATCCACCTAATTTCAATGAATCCAAAGCTAATTTTTTTATGTGATTTCTTTAAATTTCATGACCTAAGGCATGTCAAATTTTAAATAATTTGGTGTAAGTATAAAGACACATGAACTTTTTGAAAAACTTAGCTCCTTACATTTTTAAATTGAAAATATTCATCTCAAATATGGATGTGAATTTAAAAAAATCTAACAACATACTTCCCTTGAAGATAATTGTAAGAACATTTCAACTTCAAACATTTAATTCAAAATATTGCTTTCTTATGTACTCCTTTCAATGGAATTTTTTTTTATTTCTAATTTTTGATGAATTGTTGCAAATTACTATGATGTTGCAAAACCCCAATTTTATGTGTTTGGATACATATGGATGTCTTAGATGGTGAATTTTTTTCATTTTTTCAAAAAATCAAAGTTTGGTGGTACTAACACCATGTTGGCATTAAGTTGTTTGTTGAAACATTTGGTGTTATGGCAAAAGTACAATTAAAGTACAATGTGATAATATCCAAATCTAAAACATTTTTAGAATAAAAAGGTTGATTGCATGTAGATTGTGATTTTATCATTCCAATTCCATTAAAAATTCTTATATAATCTTGGTGTGGAGTACTTTATTAAAGACATATGGAAAATTGTCATTTGGGACATCTTTGGTGCACCCAATCATGCTTTCACCCATCATTAAGTTGTTACTAAAAGATCAGATTATCTCATTTATTTTCAATGCAAAACTCCAAAAGAATGTTAAAGCATTTAAAAAAACGTTTTGAAGTTTTTAACAATGCAAAGATATTAAGGTGAAGTTATGTTAATAGGAACCAAAAGTAGGCATAACCATTGCTTAATTTTGTGTCTTTTACACCAAATTTTTTTCAAAACAATTTTAACTTGAAAATAAGTTAAATTTTTTGCACATTATCAAATTTAACATCTTATTCTACAAATGTCCAAAATATGAAATTATTTCATTAACATTTGGACCTTCAAAAGTAATATAAAAAGACTATGATTGATGCAAGATTAATAGCAATCTTTGTTTGTTGACAAAAGGTAATTTTCAATTAAGGTCATAGTGGGTCTTTTGAAAAAAAGTTTTCAAGCAAAATAGTGCCTATTTTTTCACACTTACGTATTTTTGATTGTAAGGGGTATGTACATTAGTACATGTAGCAAAGGAGGTTAGAAAATTGAAGATGTCTCCACATGCTATTAAATGTAATCTTGTTGGTTATGATCCTCAAACTAAAGCCTAATATAGATGTTTTGACCCCTCTATAAGACAAAACGTACACTTTAATGAATGAAAAAGTCTTGGTGATAATAGTTTCATTCCAAAGTTTGACTTATCTAGCTCTCATGTACAACCCATTAATAAAAAACCAATTCTAATTCCCAATAATAGCCAATCCAAACCCCAAGTAGTAAGAAATCAACATTAGTATTGAACCTACATCTCTCTCATCAAAAAGTGATTCTTTTAAGGAAGCTAATAAGCCTCAACCATCAAGAGGTGAAATGACCACATAGCTACAAGAATTCGATCCACTAGGTCTACAAAAATCAACAAGGTTATGTAATCATTAGAAGAAATTCTTAAATCTATGACTCCATATATGACTAATTTTGTAATCATCCTAGACATTGTATGAATAAAGACCCTTAGTTATAACGGACGAGTAGCAAAGGACAAGCAGTCATTTAATGTTTAACGTGGCATTTTTCATCCTATAGTCATTAATGAGAAGTCATAAAGCACAAGCCATATATAATGTTAAGGTGTCATATAATGAATGACTAAAATATTATTGATAAACATTAAACCATTTGATTATTCAAATTTATACCTAGATTAAATTTTTTTTTTGGGATTATTATTAAAAACTATTTTTAATAGGTAGGTCAAAAAAGGCAAATAGGTAGGTAGTAGTTTAACCTACCTAACCTTACTTATGTAACCTACTTATGTATCTACCTTAGTCTAGTCTACTTACCTTAGCCCTTTAGGAATGCACATAGGTTGCAAGTACTAGGAATTAAACCTTTCACCTTCATATGATAAACCATGTCTTTACTGATGGACTACAACATCAAAAGGTGTCCAATTTTGGTCAAGTTTTTTTCTTTCACATATTTATTTCATATCACTACAAGAGTATGAGGTAGGTAGCAAGTGGTAGGGTGATAGGTAGGAAGTGAATACATTATAGGAAATAAAAGGTAGGTAGGTTGATGAAGTAAGTAGGTGGGTGAGTGGGTAGGTAAGTAACTGGATGGGTGGGCGGATGGCTACATAGATAGGTAAGTAGGTAGGTGGGTGGGTGGGTAGGTAGGTAAGTAGTTAGTAAATAGGTGGGTGGGTGGATTGGTGGGTAAGTAAATGGATAATAAATATGTAAATGGTAGTATGTAGGTAGGTGGTTGGGTGCATGGGAGGGTAGGTAAGTAGGGAGGTAAGTGGGTAATAGGTAAATGGGTGGGTAGCTAGGTAAATAGGTAGGTAAATAAGTGGATAATAAGTAGGTGGGTGGGTGGGTTGGTCGGTAAGTAACTGGGTAGTAGGTAGGTAGGTAGGGGGGTGGGTAAGTAAATGGATAGTAGGTAGGAAGGTGGGTGGGTTGGTTGGTGGGTAGGTAAGTGGGTAATGGGTAGGTAGGTGGATGGGTAAGTAAATGGATAGTAGGTAGGAAGGTGGGTGGGTTGGTGGGTAGGTAAGTGGGTAATGGGTAGGTAGGTGGATGGGTAAGTAAATGGATAGTAGGTAGGAAGGTGGGTGGGTTAATGGGTAATAGGTAGGTGGGTGAATGCACACTAAGGTGGCTCACTTTTTATCATTTTTTGGACTTTCTACAAAGTGTACTTTATTCAAATGCCACAAACACATTGTAAAATCATCAATTTGACAAAAATATTTATGAATTAATATTGCCATTTTGAATAAGAATATTTATTGAGGGGTAAAATTCAATGAACATACACTAATCATATAATAATGGACTTTTAAAATGAGCATATGGACTATTATTTGCGTTATGCACTAACATTCAAATGCATTTTTTGTTATGATTTCATCTCAATATTTTTTATAGGGACTCAATATATGATACTTGATGGGAAAAAAATATGGATTCAAAAAAATTACAACAAAAATAAATCAACAAATAATTATGGACTTTTGAATGATTAAATTTGGACCTTATTTTTCTGAATCCCTATCGTAGTCATTTTTTATTGGATTGATTTTTTTTCCCTTAACATGTATGTTAAAAAATTACCTAGATGGGTAGCCTTTCATGTGGACATTATTAATTGATTAATCATCACATCAAGCCCATTCAAAATTGGTTTTTAACTACTCTT
>Ga0116227_10001927_pt1 | contig 47256 bp, 24 predicted proteins | sample S1TSphgellanicum_FD_89693 | JGI IMG/M metagenome (GOLD analysis project Ga0116227, IMG submission 89693) | Host-associated microbial communities from peat moss isolated from Minnesota, USA - S1T2_Fb - Sphagnum magellanicum MG | ecosystem: Host-associated > Plants > Peat moss > Unclassified... | reverse complement strand
AATGTAATCGCTACATTCACCAATTTACGAACGAACACACAATCGTCGAAGTTATTATAATAAAAAAATTAAAAAAAAAATGAAAAAAAAAAATAAAAAAAAAAATTAATAGGAATTTGGAAAAATTTAAATTTTTTTAAAAAAAAAAAAAAAAAAAAAAGAAAATTACAAAAAAATTAAAAAAAAAAAAAAAAAAAAACCATGACAAGAAATGAAAAAGAAACATAAGTCAAGAACATGATGACAAGCACACTTATTATGAATTGTTACTGACAATCCCACTCCCCCCTTTCCCAATACACGCTTCGCCCAACCCTTGAATAGTGAAAAACTCAACTACCCTCCCTCATTAGAATACTACTTTCTAAAATTAAAACATGAATGAATGAATGACTCCCAACAAACAAAAGCAGCTTAAGTTTGGCTTTTATTATTAAAAAAACCTAAATAAATAGATAAATAAATTTAAACTGGAGTGTTAATTAAGCAAAACAGAGTGGCTAATTAATCACATCTCATGAAACAAACATGGTTAATTAATTACATCTGCCCCCTGCTAATCCGGACTCTCCAGAACCAAACAAAAAACAAATCTTAATTGCAGGTCATCAAAGCACTCAAGTTGCTGAGCTCATCTCCCCCCTTTGCTATCTTCAAAGCTACTCTGTGTTTTACTGCTGTTGTCGCTGCTGTTGTTTTTTTTTTTGTTGTTGTTGTTTCTGTTTTGGTATGGTATGGTGCTGCAACTTTGTCTTACTAGTCCCATTTTTGCACTTTTGAGAATGATCTTCAGAGTTTCTTGAGAGAGACAGTCTAAAGATCACAAAGACACAGAGAAACTCTGTGAGAGAGAGAGAGAGAGAGAGAGTGTGTGTGTGTGTGTGCGCGTGTGTGCGAGAGAGAGAGAGGGAGAGCAAGAGAACTTGAGAGGATTCATTTTCTACCAAACCCAGCATTTTGGTTTTCTCATATTAGCAGTTGGGCATGAGGAAAGGACCCCGTGGGAAGCAGCTCTAGTGAAGCTGTGCAGCAAGATGGGTCTTGGGAACTTCAGAAGTTGGATTTTGAGATTTGAGATCAGCTGCGCAGTCTGATTGAAATTAGCACTTCAGTTCAGGAAGTGGTTCCAGAAAATGTTGAGAGACATTTCGAACGAGAGATGGATAGATAGATTGATTGATTGAATATTTGATGGATTTGCATTTTGCTGCTGCACCAGCAAATATTATCATGTAGACAATAAACTTAGATTTTGGCGAAGAATGTTGCAGTTTGAATGTGAGTCGAAGTCTGGCAGCAAGCTTCTAAGGTTGTTGAATTCTAGAGCTCTAGACTGAATGGTCAATAGCTCATAAATGCAAGGAAAAAAAATTCGCTGTGCAAGCTCTAGAGTTAGGATTTGCATATGGGAAGTAAGTATTTAGCACTAGCTAGAGATGGGATTCCCAGGAGTTGATTGAGAAGTCTAGCTAGTGTGGGAGATCGATCAGCAGCAGCAGGAGCGAGGTCTGCAGTTTGAATGGAGAGACAGCAGCAATTAGCTCATGGTGGTCGATTGCGGGAGCTGAATCACTTATTGCAGCACACGTTACGAAGCTTGTGCATAGATTCACAATGGGTGTATGCTGTGTTCTGGCGCATCCTGCCCCGCAACTACCCTCCTCCTCAGTATGTACACAGTGTAACACGGCACTGATCATCATCTCATGTGCAAAGTCCTCTCTTGGTCCTTCAACCTGCATGTTGCAATGTCGAAAGTTTAGCTCGAAATTCGCTTCTAGGTTCCCAGCCGATCAGACTAGGTCCGCCATCACCTGCACATGATGCACACCGCATACTACTACAGCTCCAGAATTTTTCATTTCTTGGACAGTTCCAGATTTGTTTTGTAAGTAGCAGGAACTAGTACTGCTCTTTTGTTATGAAACTGCGAAATGCAAATTGGGTTTATACTGTCTCCGCGGGAATTACTTGGCTGATCAGCAGGAATCTGTATTGCGTGGTTTGTGAATGTGGGGTTTCATAGATGGGAGTCCGAGAGTGAAGCGATGGATAGGTCCAGAGGCAACAAGCGCAACTGGTATATATATCACCATTCTACTCTAGTCGAGAAAGAAAGAATTTCATGAAATCGTTGATCATCTCGCGGATTGCAGTACTATATATATATATATGGTTTCTTCAAACGATTGCAATGTGGATCACGCCGGAAGAATATTGCAGCTGTCGAAAGCTTGCAGAATGCAGGATTCTCGAGCTAGAGGCCTTGAGGCTCGCATGTACTGATGTTGGAGCCGTTGTATACTGGCTGGCTACAGGATCATGGTATGGGAGGATGGTTTCTGCAACTTCTCAGCGTGCGGCGGCGGTGGCGGCGCTGCAGCAACCCAGCAGCAGCAAGAGCTGATCAGTGCAGCAAGAACATGTTCGGGCAACTCTGCACAATTCTTCAATCCTACAGCTGCTACTAACCATCAGCGTCCAGAAGCAAAAGCAACAGGAGGCGGCGGCATAGCTGATGATCATGTCGCAGGTCTAGATCAGCAGCCTGATCAGCAACCTGCATTCAGGCCGGACCTCTTCTTCAAGATGTCGCACGAAGTCTACAATTATGGAGAAGGGTAGAAGAAGAACTTCACATTCTGATGCGCGCATTGCATGCAAACTCTTTTCTCTGATTCCAGCAGCTTTGTCTAGTAGCTAGCTAACTGCAGATTCGCGCCTTGCATCATTCCTTGAACATTCCTGCAGTTGCTTATGTTCTCGGGAGACATAGCCAACGTTAGCTTCGTGACTGACTGATCTAGTTCTTGGTGCTTGGGATTTTGGCATATTGCAGACTGATGGGAAAGGTAGCAGCTGACAACGGCCTCAAGTGGGTATACCGAGAACCTCCCACGCCGGAACAAGAGAGCAGCAGCAGCAGCTTCTTGTCACGCTGGGCTATCACCTCTCTTGATCCTGTAAGCTAGCTAGCTGCACAACTTCCAAACTAGCTAAATCTATCATCTCATGCAGCTTTCGAGAATCATTTGCTTCCCGCGAGCTGCTGCGGAGCCCGATCGAGTCCTAGATATAAGACATGATCTTGTGGGTTGCTGCTGGGACCTGTTCATCACTTCGTTTTGGAATGTTGTGGTGCATGCAGCATCCGCGTCCCTGGGAGGCGCAATTCAAGGCAGGGATACAGGTGAGTAAGTCTAGGCTGCCATGCATGTTTTGGACAGTTTGAGCTCAGCAACTCTGCTGCTGCTGGTCGAGGATGCATGCACGACATCATGGTAGCTAGCAAGCTAGCTTGCACATTAGCTTCACATTCTATAGATCGCATGTCGAATCTTGCACCTCGCAGTAAGCTGCTTCTAGCTAGGAAGAGGAACAATCTGCACGTGAGATGAGATTGTTTGAAGTCTTTGGACATTAAGAGTGTGCGATCTGCATGACTTTGTGATCACACCAGACGATTGCAGTGGTTGCGGTGGAAGAAGGAGTACTTCAGCTAGGCTCCACCAAAAAGGTTTGGATCTTCTTCTTCTTCTTCTTCACCTTTTCATGATCTTTCTCTGCAAAATCCCGTTCGGACCCGCCGAGTCTAGACAGCGTTGACCTGCAGCTGCGAGTTTGTTGGATTGATTTATAATGCAGCAAGCTTGCTTTGTTGTGGCCCACAGATCATGAAAGACCTCAACTTCGCTGCTGAGTTGCAACGGAAGTTCGGCTACCTGCAAAGCATCCCAGGTGTGTTTGTTCCGCACTCCTTCAACACAGCTGCTGGCAGCAGCTCATGCTCGTCGAAGAAACGGATCAGTAGTATATCCGAGAGCTTGCGAAGTGGGCAATGGATGTCGACGATGAGGGGTCAACCGGAGCTGCATCTGCATCTGTCGAACCTGCTGCTACCCTGGGGTAGCAGCTCCACCGGCGACCACTACTTGCAGCAGACTTCAACATCTATAGACCAGTTGTTCTTGTCCTCCGCCGGCATCGCAGCAGCAGGAAGCGATGGATCATGGAGTCGATGTTCAGCTGGCACTGCTGCTTCCAGTCTGAGTACTATCAGCAGGCAACTGTCGCATCCAGATCAGGCGGCACATACTGGAAGCATTATTGGTGTGAAGCGCCCACTAGATGTAGCAGGAGATCAGACATATGATCAGGAGGCCGCCCTAGTCGAGCAGCTTCCTGCGCCCAAGTCGAGCTATGCTTTCGACATGTCGCGGAGCTTCCTGGAAGACATGAGTACTACTGTAGTGCAACCTGAGTCCCGATCATCTCCTCCAGACAACACTTTGATCAACAGTTCTCGCGGTTCTCAGAAGATTCCGGGCTTGGGGAAGCTTGAGCCGTCTATGTCGAGCTTGCAAGCGCTTCTCTCCAAGTTGCCATCCGTGACACCGGTCGATCAGCCGGAGAACGGATCTGCATCATGCAGCTCGGAATATCAGCAGCAGCAGGCTCTACAACTCTCGGATCTCTGCATCACGGCGTCGACGATTGCAGCAGGAACAACTGCAGCCATGATGCAGATCGACGCAGCTGCCTCCGCTAAATGCAACACGAGCAATGCAGCTGCTAGCTCCACTAGTGCTACTAGTACTCCTTCAACTGATAATGGCCCGGTCATACTCGATCATGCAGCAGCAGCTAATTCGACAACGTCGAAGGCGGATGCAGCAGCTGCTGCAGAAGACAATCAGCTAAACTCCAGCAGCAGCTTCGACATGGAAAGCTTCGACACTCTTTCGGACTTGGCCGGTCTTCCTGACACTAGTTCTCTCGACTGCTGCAACAACGACGACATGAGTTACCATTCATTCCTGAATCAGATTTACTGATCATGATCATGATGCGACTTGCAGCTCCATGTTGCAGCTAGCTTGCACTAGGGTGCACATGAGAGAGATTTCAAGCTTCTTCTTCTTCTTCTTCTAACTGCAGCTAGCTCTACAGCTATATGCTGCTGCTCATGATTAACTTCATTTTCCAGCTGCTGGAGCATCTTCTTCTTAAGTGGATCTGGAGCTGTGTACAGTCAGCTAGCTCCCATGATGATACTCATTCTCCTGTGGGTTTGAAGCTTCTTCTGCAGGAGCTTCTTCTCCAAGTGGATTTGCCTCTAGACTCGTAGCCTATGATTATTGAAGCGTCATTCCCCAGGCTGCTGGAGCTTCTTCTTCAAGTGGATTAGCAGCAGCTAATAATCCATGATCATCATCTTTGTTCCCCTGCTGGCAGCTGGAGCTTTTGTCAAGTGGAATATTTGCAGCTCAGCTCCTTATTATCTCACCAAGAACTTAACTCCCTTTGAACAATCTGGACTTGCAGCTGGAGAATCTTGGATCTGCTAGCAACTGGAGCTAAATTCTTCAAAATGGGATTTGCAGCTCTACAGTAAGTAGCCTGAGCTCATTCATGATCATCAACTTCATATTTCACATATCTTGCAGCAATTCAGGGAATTTAATTCTGAAATTATCAACAATGGGTGCATTCACAAATCTTTCAAAGTTCTCATGTCGCTGAAATCAACTGGTGCACTCACAAATGTTTTCCAAACTCATGTCGCTTGAGCAAAGCTGCTTCCCATGATCCTGCATGATCTGGAGCTGTAAATTTTGCTGCAAGCTCCTGTTTTGCACCAAATTAGCTGCTCCTGATTGGCGTCATCTTTCTGTCTCTAGCTCAAGTGAACTTGAATTAGACTTGGACAGTAGTTCTAGTACTAGTGACCTAGTAGTAGGACTTAGTATTCAAGTGTACAATATTGTATGATTCTTCTTTGGTAGCTTAATTTGTTAGAGGTGGGAAAATTCAATTCACCAGATTCAATTCAATGTATGTTTGTGTATATTAAAATTGTGATTGTGAACATGATTCTGGGTGATTCAATCTGGTGTCCATTTTATCTGCTTACAAATTTTGGGCTGAAATTTGACACCACTTATACCACCACCTTCTCCCAATAATTACTACAAATGTTTTTGTCTTGCATAATTTCTTTTGCCAAGTTTTGCATCATTATTGGAATCATGATTTTTAGGTTTGGATTTAGGTCTCAAACTACAACTACCACCATTCTCAAATTTGACATTTTGCCTTGCATTTCTTTCCCTAATCATAATTCTTGAAGGTTTTGGTTTTTAGGACTCAAATCACAACCCACCGCCTTTCTCAAATATGACATTTTGTGTTGCATTTCTTTCCCTAGTTTTTTATGACAATATTTTTGGTTTCTGGGACTCCAACCACAACATCACAACCTCACAACCAAGAACTTTCTCAAATATGAGGTTTCGTCTTGCGTTTCTTTCCCAAACTTTTGCATCATAATTTTTTAGGTGTTGGCATCTCAAATATGAGGTTTTGTCTTGCTTTTCTTTCTCAAACTTGGCATCATATTTTCTAGGTTTTTTGCATATGGGGTTTTGGCTCCAGCCACACCCAGCACCTTTCTCAAAATACCACATTTTATCTTACAATTCTCTTCCAATCTTTTGTATCATAATTTTGTGCTTTCAGGTTTTGGGGCTAAAACCACACTCAAACAAATGTTGGATACAATATTAGCCATTACAATAATTGAAAGCCCAAGTTTTCCCTCAATTCATTGAATGAGATCTTTTTGCATAATAAGGCGAAATAGTTAGTGGATAATTAATCAAGTGACTTCTGTAAGAACTTGCCCTTGTTTCACTCCGACCCTATCCACAAACGCACACCTATTGAAGAATCATTCAAGAACCAAAGATATAATAATATGCATGAACTAGAGAATGAGAACTTAAAACAATTCCAAGTTTCCAATGGATAACTGGATATTGTAGTAATGAAAAAAATAAAATAGCACGAAGCAAGTGTTTTTTCATTTGGCAAAGTGGTGACAAAAAGGAAAATCCAGTGCTACTCATACAAAGGATATTTTCCAAGTTTTGGATGGATAATTGGATATTGTAGACTTAGTGAAAACAAATATTTAGCATGAAGCAGTGTTTTTTTTGTCCTTTTTTTCCCGATTTGGCGAATTTTCACCACTTGGTGACAAAAAGAAAATCCAGTGCCACTCATACAAAGGATATATATTTTGTGACAAAAACGCACGCCAAAATCACCATATCTTGAGGGGAAAAACTCCTGAAAATCATCATATTTAGACAATAGGTCCCAGCAAGTGGCCAAAATATAGTAGGATTCTTATACACTGCTATAGCAGGAGGAGCCCTGGCACTAACTCTTTATCTTACTTTTTAACCATTTGGTGGAGTTAAGTCAAATTCAATGTATTATACATCATGTTCATCATTCGAGCTTTCACCAACCACAACAATGTGGATGGAAATATAGTGGAGGCAAAACTATAAGATTAGTGACTAATCTTATAGTCACTAGGTGAGAGAGTCCGGGAAGACATTTAATGTCTTCTGAAGCTTCAATAACCAAAAGCAAAGCTGTGGTGAAAGCAACTCAAATGGTGCAAATGTTTGGTGCAATCTATGGGTGAGTTGCATGTAAAAACAAACATGACATAAACATATTATAAGTATGAATGGCATCCATGAATTGGATATTCCAGTTTGTCTAATAATCCTTGAAATGTCAAGAGATCTAGAACAATTTTGTCATCACTTTGTTGTTACACACTATAAACCTTAGTTTACTATTTTATTCCACATCAACACACATATGTATATTAGGTGATTTATTACAATTAAGCAAGTCAATGATTTGATCATGTCTTCTAAGTTAATGCAATTGTCAATGGGTTGATGAGTTCAAAGAAAAATTGCAATCAATAGTAAAAGAAGTTTGATGAAAAGTATAATAGTTCAAAAATGGGGTTTTCAAAACGTAATTTCATGGTGACCAAGCTTGTGGAGCTATATAGACATGCATATTCAAATATCACATGATTCTATGTAAGATAGTCTATTGGGTTTTCATCATCAATAAATCTAATAATATTTTTCACCACACCCACATCTACTATGCAATACATAGGGCTTGTTGGAATTGGCCCTACAATTGTGGATAAAATTATGAAATTTTGTCAAAACATAAAAATCTCTTTATGAATTTTGTGTGGACCCTAAATTATAAGGGATATGAAAGTAATAGGGATGAGAAATCCTAGGAATCAGTCCAAGAAAATGGATTACCAATAACAGGATATATATATATATATATATATATAACATTTCTAACATTAAAAATTAATAATGCCTAAGATATGGAATCCAAATTTGAAGGAAGAAATTAATTGGAACATGATGAAGATCCCTATGGCTACAATTATAAGTTCATTTACACTCACATTTCATATACCAGAAATAGTTTATTTATTTATAAAATCAAGGGAAATTTAGAACATCTTGCAATAATAATTGAAATGATTGTCAATATTGCAGATAACCCTCTTAATGTTGAACTAGAAATGAAATGGGAGCTCAAATACTTCATATCTTCAACTATTGGTCTTAATAAATAAATTCCACAAAAAGATTTGTGGGAAGAACCTCTTATTCTTCATTTTTGGGCGAATTTTTGTCATTTTGTGAAAAATATTTTTGAAAAAAGTATATTTTGTTCCAAATTCCCTGTTTTAAATAATGCAATCGACAAAAACAAAGAAACAAATATATTTGGCAAAAATCACCACAATTGCTTATGGGGCTTAAGAATGTCTACTTTCATATTTTGAATATTGTCATTTTTTGCTAAATATACTTATTGATGATCACCACTTGAGCAACATCACAAAATTGGAAAAAAAAAAAAAAACATTGAGTGAACATATGGAACTTGTGTGAATATAAATAAAATATAGTAAGACAACGATGACCAATATTGAAAGTGATCAATGTATCCAAAGAGGACTCATGAATATATTGGAAACACATGAGAAGAAATTCCTCATTATCATCAACCCCAAAGACATGGAACTACCGAAGGAAAGCATTTTTTTTTTGTTTTCAACTTGTTCACATCAACTTCCCAATTTATTCTCATCATGTCCCAAATTTGTCCCAATGTGTTTTTCAACATGTTCCCCAATATTGCCACATTTTATCCCATAGCCCAAATTTGAACTCAACTCATAAACTTATATACGTAATCCAAAGGGAAGCACTTCTTGAATTTAAATTTGAGAGAACAAACTTCTGTTTGGGGGAATGTTCAAAATTTTCTATTTCTTTTAAAGAGAGGCCAATCAAAGTGCCTCATTTGATTATATGTCAATTATGTGCCAAATCAACTATACTATTTGATCTCCATGAGAATCAAACCAAACAGATTGTTAGCATTACAATTTTGCATTCAATTTCACCAATGAATCAAATATATAGGGTAATGTACATGTAAGGTGACTAAACACTTAATGTATTAGTCACGTCCCTCTCACTTAGTCCACCTACATTCTTTATTGGGTCTCATATAAATGTAAAGGATTAGAAAATGCATCCACAACCCTTTAAATCACTCAAAATGGGTGGAAAATGAAAAAATATGCCCTTCTATAATCCCATTGGTCAAAAATGAGAAAAAAAACCCTTCATGCACATAGCGACCCATAAAAGGTTACCATGAGAGTTTACTTTGCCACCTAAAATCAAACAATCATATGATGACCGATGAACTTTCCTTACTCTCATCAATGGGATGGATGAAAAAAACATTGACCAATGTTTTCAAAATAATTCTTCAATCTTAAACATATAGTCAAAATTTACTCTAGTTTAACATGGAAATTAATAGTTTAAATGGATGTGAAACTATCCCATTCAACATACCCTTGTGCAAGTATTTCAAAGTTTGTGGGCACAAGGTGTTTGTTCTTATCACTATGGTCTTAGTGTTACTCTTAGTCACCATGGTCTTATGTTCCTTTTGATTATCATGTTCTTTGTGTTCCTCCTAATTGTCATGTTATTGATGTTTTTTTTAATCATCATGGTCTTGTGTTCCTTTTAACTGTCGCTCTCTTAATGTTCTTGCTAAATGTTGTGGTTTTGTGTTCTTCCTAATCACCATGATTTAGTATTTTTCCTAATCATCATGGTTTGGTGTTCCTTTTCACCACCATGGTTTTGTGTTTCTCCTAATCCTCATGTTGTGTTCATATGTTCTTCTGAATCATCATGGTCTTGTGTTTGCAACTCTTTTAATTATGTTCATTGTTTACTTTGTTTGACACTTTTTTACTCATATTTTTTATTGATGCACTTAGTCATTGAAATATAGCAACCTTGCTATCAACACCTTCTTGTTTGTCGTCTAACCTAAGCTTATTATTTAACCTCTTGTTGAAACCATGTTATGCATTTGATAATCACACCTTTGTACTTGCACAAATCTATTCACAAGCCTATTTTAAAAATTTAATGAAATTTGTCACCTGCCTCCATTCAAATATTGGAATCTAGGTTGCAAAAAATTATGTTTTAGCATGTTATTCAACAACTTTTTTACTATAATCCCCAAATGTACTCTTCTTTTCAATCATTTGTTTTCCCTTTCTTTTTGCCTTCTTTCTTTAATTTCCTTTGCAACTACCTTGTCCATGGTTTTTTTCTTAAAATATTTAAGTATTTAGTAGATATCACAACATGTGATTGGGAGTAATCAACTTTAATGGTTCTTTTCCTTTTATACATTTTATAGGTAGACAACGCAATTCATGAAAGAAAGTTGTTTAGACACATGGATTTTTAAGTTGGATTTGAAGGAAGTTTAATTTCCTACAACACCTTAGGATTATCTTCATCTAGCTTTACAACATTGATTTCTTCTAATTATTCTTCAATCTTTATAAGGTCTGAGGCATATCTATATAATAATGTTAATCATTTTGTGATCTATTAATAAGTAAATCTTTTAGCTACTATTTGTTAAATGTTTTTAGTTTTATGCAAAAGTTCTATGACAACAAATTCCTCCCCCTAATCATAAGCTTCCTCATATGTTGTGTAATCATTTTCACTTGGTTATCGATGTTTGCTACTGTGTATATCTTTGAGGGTTGAATCTTGATGTTTGTTACCTTAGGGTTGAAAAGTCATTTGTATAACTTTAAATCTAGGCTTGATGTTTTTCTTTGTGAATGATTGTTTTAAAACATGATCTACCCATCCAATCAAGGTTATTTTGTTTAGTTTCATATGATTGTTTCTAAACAAAAGTACTTTTTTGGATGTTTTTTTTAATGGTTTGAAACAAAATACATTGAATGGTTGTAAAGCATGTGATGTGTGGGATGGTAAGGTGCTCATGTCTAACCCAAATTCTTATGCTTATTTTATTGTTTTTAAGATAACATGACTGGCTTTTGGGGGTTAAGATTTATTTATGAACAATCAATTGCCCTTTAATTGACCAAACAAACCTCCATAAGCAAACACCCTCTTTGGCTCTATTGGTGTTGTTTCATGAAAATGAATTCAACCTGCCCCTAAACCAAACATTGCCTTTGAAAAGATTATTTGCGTATTTTCTTAAACTATCTCAAAACACACTCATAACCAAACATGCAAACTTAACTAAAATATTTTTTCACCTATTTCATTTTCAACTATATGCATCAAAATGTGTTGTTCCTCCCGCATAACCAAACATATTTAAATATAATGATGTCTATTTTTTTTAATAACGGTTTTTTCTCACACCCATAACCACACACAAAAATAACATTCCACATGGATACCCTAAAAAAAACTGAACACAATTTCTCAAGACTGAAAATCACAAAGCTTTTTTTTTAAAACATTGATCCGCACTCATGCAGCCATTCACTGGCATCGATCTGCACTACACCAATGTTCAGTTATTGGGTGATGTTCAAGGGGGAGGGGCATCTCTCTCTACCTTAGCTAAGTTGAAAATTGCAAATGAACCCATAATAACCTTTTGAGCTTTCAGACTACCCCCATCCATGATGAGTAGGATCCCATTGAAACCTTTTTTAGACTGGTTGGTAGAGTGTAGGAAATGGGAGTTCATGGCAAAGTTGTGAGAGACCAGAAAGATCTCTCTAGAAGGGGATATTGGTCACCTAAGAGACCCAAAAACTTATTTTAGTAGCTAAAGTGAGACCACATTTTTTATTTTGCACTTTTAGTTGACACTTAAGTCTAAAAACACAATGCCTGTCATCAAGTCCATTGTGACTTTGTTGACAAATTTTCTCTCTTTTATCAAGCAAATTCTGCTTCCTTCCTTCCTTTTTTTCCTTTCTTGGAGTGATACCAGCCCAAGAATACATTCAACTGGCAAAAGAAGAAAACCTCCTCCTAGTCACAAACCTAAGGTTTGGTTCAGCACCCCCCCCCCTTAAACCCTAAACTCAAATACAAGCACACCACCAATAGTGAACCCAAGTATTGAATTCTAACTTGGGTTGCTACATCTTTCAAAAAAACAATTTGCAAAATCAAAATATGCAACACTGTAAAGCACATGGCAAAGTTCTTTGTACTAAGTATTTGAAAGCACCAAAACTCCTAAGAATATATCCTAAGGTTCCACATACAGAAGAAGGTGCTTCCACATGCTTCTTTGTACAAAACTTTGATGCACTATACGTTTGGGAAGGCCTTCTCCCGGAGGGGTCAAGTGTATGTAAGTCGCGTGTCCTCGCTATACACTTGACCCCAAGGGATGTGTCACATTGTGGCCTTGCCATTTACATTAAAAAAAAAAGTATCTTAAGGCAAAACAAGAATTATGGAAACTCAAATATTTCACCATGCAAAAATATACCTAACCTTCAAAAATCCCTCTAAAAGAAACCAAAAACCTTTCAAGATATTGTAACTCTATAATAACTCTTCTCAAGTTTCAACACAAGCCAACAAAATATCATCTTTTGAAAATCCTCATATAAAACAATAGACCTATTAGGTAGGTACCTAGGGGGCCAAAATCCATTAAGCTACTACTACCTATACTCTATAATGAATCTAAACACAAAAATCTCAAGTTCCAACAAATGGATTTCATCAACACATGATCCCAATAAGAAGAACAAATGGAGTTCAAAAGCCTACTATGAAAACACGAAAAACCCATAATCCAAGAAATGCTATGCCTGCATCTTTCCCCAAACAAACCCAAAAATAAAAACAAAAGAGTCAAAAGGCGGATCATTGAAAGTCTTTTGATGTCTTTGGCATCATCATCTTTTGCAAAGAAAACACAAAATATCAAAACCCCAACAAAAATCCCCGCCTCTCTTTCTCTCTCTCTCTCTCTCTCTCTCTCTTCTTTCCACCCTTGGTCTCAATAGGAACCATAATAGCATCTTGGCACCTTTGGCACAAATTAAATTATATTTAAAAATGTCGAAATTTTCAAATTTTTTATTTTTCTCCAAAAAAAAAAAGTGAAGAAAATTAAAGAATCTTTTGAAATATTCTGAAACATTCTTCTTTTCAAAAATGAAAATCTTCAAAAAAATAAATAATTTAATTATTCTGGGCACAGGTGCCAAAGCTGCCCTTGTACTTACTATGGTATAAAGAACCCCCTCTTGCAAAAAGCGGCTCCAATTCCCCCAGAGGCCCCCTCCCCCCCACCAAAAAAAAAGGTCTAAAAGAGAACCTGCCTCCCCCACCCCCCAAGAAGATAACCGGAATGACCAGGCACCCTCCAGCACACCAGGAAGGATGGATGGTAAGTAGTCGGGGTTTTTTTTTCATCCAAATTCAAGAAAAGAAAGAGGAAAAAGGACGCTTATTCATCCATCTAACAGAGTTTCCCTGGGATTGCACAACCAGCCCTTGCGAAGGACCGCAAACCCCTTCTGTGTGAAGAGCCCTTAGCTTGTGTCCGAAGCAGCAGTTCCTCGACTCCAGACTTCGCCTTGCTCGCTTGCTTGCGTGCTCGCTTGCTCGCTTGCTCGCTCCCTCGCTCGCTCTGCTTTGCTTCGGTTTGCTTGGAATGGAACGATGACGAGATGGCGATGACGAGTTGCCAAGGATTGGTAACTCGTTGGCTGGAAGACAGGCTTCGTTCGGATGACGATGATCATCATGTATGTCTTGTTCCTTCACCTCCATTTGTGAGAAACTGCAAATTCCACTACCCTCCTTCTTCTGCTCTGTTTCTTCTTCTTCTTCTTTCTTCTTCTTCTTCTTCTTCTTCTTCTTCTTCTGTTTTCTTTTTCCTCTTTTTTTTCTTGCATAATTCGGTAGAAGACAAAAAAATCCTTCTTTGTGTGTGTGTGTGTTCCTTTTGGGGGCATAATTCGGTACAAGGAAATTCACGGTGCAAGGTTTTGGAATTAGGTGATCTAATTTTTGAAGCTTTTTTCTTTGGTGTTTTGTCTTCCCGGGATGGTTCTTGCTTGCTCTCTCTCTCTCTCTCTTTCACACAGGGTGTTTTTTTCTCTGCCAACTGCAACTGCTTTTTTGCCACCCCAGGTACACACATGAAAGGCCTTGAGAGAATTTGGTGCCAAAGAATCGCAAGGTTGGTTGGGGTTCTCTCTGTCTTTTTCTCTGCCCTGTATGTGTACTTTCTGGGGTTCCTCCTCCCCACTTCTCTCTCTCTCTCTCTCTCTCTCTCTCTCTCTTTTTCCTTCTCTGCTGGGATTGTGTTTTCCCTCTGGCTTCTGGAGCTTTGTTTGGTTTTCTTTCCCCCAAGAGTGAGTTTTGTATGTTCTGTTAGAAGCAGAGTTCTCATTCACTTATGGCAAGCAAGTACTTGTAAGATGCTTATGTTGTAAGGTGCTTCTGTTTCAACCCCAAACATGCCAACCAAGAAATGCTTGACCATGGTTTTCCACAAGCAATGCTGCAAAGGATGTGGCTCTGCATAGAATGGAATTTCTTGTGATGTTTTGATGTGAAATAGGGGCTGAATCCTACACCCTGTGAAAGAGATTTTCTTGGGTTTATGCTTCAGAAAAAAGGGACACCAAGTAGTTGGCCATGCTTCTGTCAAATAAGCAATCCTGTGTAGGTTGTATGCTTCAATGGTTGCTTTCCTCTTTTTTGGTGGGTTACGATTATGGATTTGCTTTTCTTGGTGAGTTATAGCTCTCCTTCCATTCTTGCAGTCCTATTCTTGGTCATTAAAATTGTGCGCTGAGCAATGGTGGTTATGGAAGTTGCCAAATTTTGCAATAAGATGGATGCTAAGAACAAGCTTGCAGGGTATTCTGCGTCATGCTACAATATCAATTTGTGGTTTTAGGTTTGTCATTTAGGTTTTTGCTCTATGGTAGCAACTTTTGCAGGTCCAAATTGGATTGACTGTGTGGATCACAAGTTGCTCATTATATTCTTTTCTCCAACCTTGGGAAATTGGTGGAAAAATCCCAAACTAAGGCATGTGTAAGGAAGGGCCAGAGGAGATGAGAATCAATCATACTGTTCTTTAGTTTCTGGCAAGTTCTTTCTTTGAGGCTTTACCCTTGGACCAACTATTATTCCTTGTTTGAAGCAATTGGTCATCTATCATAATATCACCATGATGATAAAGATCCATTGATGAAGCAGCACCACATGCATGCCAATTCTTATAGACCATTGCCGCTCTTGCTCCCTGGATTGCCTTTGTTGTAGAAGTATTGAAATAAGTGGTGAAATTATGTGTTGCAGGTGAATGGATTATCACAAGGTGGATGTCAGGATATCATGCCGTCTTGATATCAGTCTCTTAAGATTTGTTCGGTCGAAGGGCATTTCTCCTGTTATGGAGTAGCAGTTGATATCTTGTGGGCCACCGGTGCAAGATACATGATGGGAGCCATGGGGAACTTTGATGTCCTGCCAGACTCAGTGGCATGTCTGATACTATCAAAACTTAAGAGTGCTCAGATGGTGGCACAATGTGCCATGGTATGCCGCCGCTGGAAAATGCTATCACAGCTTGTGGACACCCTTGCTTTTGAATCTTTCAAACTGTTTGAGAAAAAGGTAAACCTCAGGTTTAACTCTGTGATTGACAATGGTTAGGAAGTGGTGGGCGCTCTCTCAGTATTGTGAAAAGTAGCCTTTGTGCTGAATAAACTATGTCTCAGTTCCTTCTTTGGTGGTGTGTGGTTGGGAAGGTGGACAAGAACAGCAAGGCATCATGCCTGGAAGCAATTGTCACACACATGCTTTTGAACACAAGTGGTATCCGAAATTTGAAGATTTCATATCACCCAGTTGTGTGGCCTTGGATTCCCAATGACTATTTTTGCGAAGAAAAGGTTTGACCTAGTTCTAGAATTAGACACATGGCAATTCTAGGCATTGAAGGCACATTTCTAGTTCCAAGAGGAAACTTGATGGTCTCATTTCAATTTCTCTTTTGACATGAAGTTTTTATCTTGATGATTGTGTATGAATGGTTGATGCAATGCTGAAAATTCCTGGTCTTTGTGTGACAGGTTTGTAATTGGCTGAGACATGTTAACATGTCACTGGAGCAACTGACACTGGTTGATCCCAACCGTGCAAAGCCCCAACCAGAGAAACTTCTCCGTCTCTCAGAGTGCAAGAAACTACAGTGGCTGAACTTGTGCTATGGAATGATTCCTGAGGTGCCATCATCCTGCCGGCGGTTTGAGCAGCTCCGAACTCTTTATCTTGATCTCATTGCAATCAGTGATGAGTCATTAGCAACACTTGTGGATCTTTCTCCATTGCTTGAAGATCTGAAGGTGAATTCCTGCAAAGGCCTCCACTCCCCAAACTTGAGTGCATTGAATTTAGCATCACTGGAGTTTGCAAATAACCTCGACGTCAGTACAGCCATGATTCATAGTGTGAGTGTAAATGCTCCCAAGCTTGTCAAGGTATCACTCAGCCATGTGGAGAAGTTGGTGATTGATGGGAGTGCCTTGCTTGAGCTTGATCTACTCTGCCATGTTCGGGCAGATATTCGGGAGCTTCCAGCACTCACAAACTTAAACATTGGTGGAGAATCCTGGGCCTTGGATTCCCTTACGCATCTGATCCGACTTGCAACGAACTTGTGCTGCCTTCGCGTGGATGCTGTTATTGATTGGAAATATCCTGTCCAGATTCAGTCAATCCTACACCACTTACTGGAGCTGCACTCCATGCACATTGGCGCTGATTTCTTTGAGGTTGGATGACACCCATTTTAGAACATTCAGTTGATCAACACCAGGCTTGTTATTTGCCTGTGAAGCTTCCTGCGTGGTTAGGATTTATTGTTTAGCTGCCCAGTTTTGTCTCTATTGTGTGACTTTTTAGTAGCTGAGAACTTAGTTCCAACATCAAGATTAAATGTTAGGGTAATGGAAGAAGTAACAGAGCTGGGGTTGGGTGGGTGACAGTGTCTGCAAGCAGGTGTGGGGACAGGGCCCTTGGGTATAAGCTCAATGAGTCTCCCAAGGCTGGAATCCCTAAGTGTGGTGGTGGGGTGTGGGAGCCATAGCTGCATTTTGGTGCTAAGCACACTACTCAAGTGTGCACCAATGTTGCATACACTTACAATTGATGCAGAGGATCTTCGAAAAAGCATGGACAACATCACTTTCTTCACAGACATTTTGGGCTTGCAAAGGGACCACCCACATGTGAAAGTCACTCTTGTTTGCCCCAATAGCCTGGTCTAGTCCAACTGTACAGTACATGAAGTGACCTTTTATATGGTCCATGACCACTTTTGTATTATAGCAAACTTAGAAATAATTGCTTTGGGAAATAGATTCCTAGAAAGCTGTGGCATGGCATCCAAGTGTAAATAGATTATCAGGTCATTGCTTACGGTTTCCTGTCAAACATATATGCAAGCAGTGCCTTATGCTGGTGTCAGGTAATAATACCAGTCGATCCCACTTCCCAGGGTGCAATGAACTTGGGATTTAAGGCAGGATCATAGAGAGAATGCTGTTCTCTTGCAGATTCTCAAATCAGAGATATCTTGGTTGGACGCACTTTGGTCAGGATCATGAATGCTCTCGATGTAGATCTTTGACTCTGTTTACCATACTACTTAGTAGTACTGGTTTCCAGAACTTGATTTGAGACTAGGGTAAACCCAAGTTTGTCATGTGCTTAAACAGGTTGAAACAGATATAAAGACCAAATGGAATGAGTCTCAAGAATTCCTGTTTCTATCTTCATCTCCTAATCAAGGATGTCGTTGGTCATTAGGATCAGAAAATTTCCAAGAAGCAGATTACAGTTTCTTTTTCATTGAGTTGAGGTCATCAATCAGCAGCTTCGATTGTGTCAACAGGTTTGGCAAGTAGACTGGGTGCTGAAAATTGCCTTAAAACCAAAAAAGTCTGCACAAAGGGATTCAGTATTGCCAAGCAAATGCATGGCTGTTTTCACGTCAAGTGGGTGAGCCTGTGAACCTAAACGTGTCTTTTTGCAAGGTCCTTAGTTGGGTGTTTGCAGGATTGATGGTGAGGTGGCGATGGGAGAAACAAATTTGCAAAAACATGTTCTGGAATTAGACCCTGGAGATGATGCTTCAGGCAATGCACTGCTATCAAAGATCTACCGATACTTTATGTTTGCAAGTGAGATCTTGCATTGCAGGTGAGAATGTTCCATTTTGCTGTTGTGGGCCTTGTTTGGCAATAGGAAAGATGGATGATAATCAAAACCTGGAACTGCCTGCAAAAGTTTGGGCTAACTTCTCAATGATGCAGATTTTGCAGACTTAGACCAATCTCACTGATCATTATTGTCATAGATGCAGACAAGAATTGGGCTGTATGTGCAGTCGGATTTTGTAGGCATGGATCCATTTGACAACGAGATCCATTGAGGTGAAGTGGGGAGTATTAGTCTTGAATTTCCTGAGTGAAAAATTGCAGAAGCAATTACAGGTTTAGCTTGTAATTTTCTCACAATCTCTCACTCTTTCAAAGGAAAAGAGTAGGCTCAAAACAGACCAACAAATTTGACTTCAACAAATCCTACCAAACACAGTCTACGCAGAAAGGCATGGAAGACGGGAGTTAGTCATACTAGCATCCAGATGTAACTATACAACCAGCAAGGTTTGAAGGTTGCATTTCCTTAAGAGAGGATCAAACTCAGAATCTTGCAATGAAAAACCATTGATGGGTTTATTGCCATCCACCATGTCAAGAAAACAAGTGGGGTTTTATTGGCATATATTGTGCTTGTTGGAGGCTTGTTGGGAAGGTTCTTTGATTTTTTAGAACCATGGGTCAAGAGTCAGAAGGTCAGAAGGTCAGAACCAGTTCTTTAGATTCTGAGAACTGCCTGTCAAGGACTAGGATTATATAATGAGCTATTTGAGGGAATCGAACATCAACCGAAATGGTCTTGCCCACTAACACACATTCCAAACCTCAAAAGACAAGCAACCTTAGTGTAAAGACAAGGCTAGTACTCCATTCAAGCCTCTTGCAAGGATTTCAAGGCTGAAATTCAAGAACTATTGTGAAGATGTCAATGGTAAACACTAAGACCTCTACTCTAGAATTAAGTAAGGTTCAAAGTAAAATGACCATGATTGTTAAAGCAAAAGTCACCATTGAACTACAATTTTCACTGACACCTGAACGTCCATCTTCCCACAACATACCCAAGTGCCCAAGGATTATGCCATGAAACAAAAATCTGCAATGTGCATCATTGAACAAGTGTGAGCTCCATTGCAAGTGTGAGCTCTCTAGTGCTTCTTCACACACAACTCTACCACATGGGCACTAATGTGCAATTGGCAGCAAAACCTATACAACAAGCCAAATGACCTTTCTTAGATTAGTGCTTGGCTATCTTGTGCACTACTAGTGATGATTTTGTTTATTGCTTACAAGAGTTTAGAAATGTTGTGGGGTTCAGGAATTTACACAAGGGGCATTCATAACATTTTAAATTTTGTATGCATCATCTGCTTATCATCATACGTTAGAGTTGATCTAGTTAAGGATAATTTTTTTTTTATTAAATTATTTCTTTTTACATGAAAATTAGCAATTATCTAACCTGAATGTGATTTATATATTGTTTTAAACTCTATCCGCATGGATTTATTTATAAAACATTAATAGTATGAGTTGATTGTTTTGGATTTGGTACCAATAAAGATCTAATAAACAATTTTAATATGGGTTTTCATTTTTCTGGAAATTATATATTGTGAGCATTCTAATTAAATCTTACATGTTATGTCAACTACTAAGTGATAACATAACATAATCTAAAATTAAACAATTTACACCAAAAGGTTGAAAGCAACCAAAACTAGATTATTTGGCAAACATAAATTCAAATTTAATTCAACCTTTGTTTAAAAGGATCACACCCAAAAAAAATTGATTAACCATTTCCTATTTCAAAATATCATAAATAAATCAATGCATCATACATTCATAACATAATAACTTTTATCAACATATTATTATAAACACATTGTTTCACATCTTCTTACACTACTTATGTAGGTAGGTAGGAAAGTGGGTAATGGGTAAGTAGATTATAAATAGGTAAATGACCAATGTTTGCATATTCTTACCTAGCTCCAACATGTTCACATATTACCCACCCACCTACCTACTTGCTTACATATTATAATTTACCTTCCTATCTACATATTTATCAATAACCCCAAACTTATTTATTACAAACCAACCAACCAACCTATCTATGCACCTATTATCTATCATTAACCCTAAAGCCTACCTATCACAACCAACCTACCTACACATTACCTACCTACCTATACACATACATACCTATTACAAACCCCAACTTTCATGTGACCTACCTACCTACCTATTAATTACTAGCCCCCCAACCTACCTATAATTTATCTACCTTCTTACCTATTTGTGTACCTATTACTTACCTATTACCCATCTACTCATCTACTTATTACCAACTTAATTACATGTATTCACCTACATACCTATTACCAAGCTATGTAGGATAAACTAGGTTGCCTATTATCAAATTATCTAACATAGCTTACCTAGCTTAGCTCACCTAGTTTAGCCTACCTAGCCTAAGATATATGCATCATTGGATTGATTTTGAAATAACAATTGAATTAATGTGGGTGAAAGCATGGTAAAATATACACTAAAAGTAGTCTAAGTAGCATAATATGGGGTCTTGGAATAAAAGGAACATGTAAATGATTATGTCAAGATAACACAATTTTTTTTTGGTACATTCTTTTTAAACTATTGTTAGCATTGATTTCCAAAGCTAAATTAATACAATTATGTTTTTACAAAGTATGTGTGAATACTTGAATTGGACCTTTGCAATTGTGACAATTTGAAAAGTAGATTTCTAGTATTTGAAATTATTTGAAATTATTTTGCAAAATTTTTTTCAAGCATTTCAATATTGATGTGGCAAACATTCTAATACAATTTCTTTTTGTCAATGAAGTTTGGTTTCATAGCTAAAATCATCCCCAACCCTTTGAAAATGACATAATTTTGGGAATAATTTTGGGGTATGTTTTTAAGTACAAATGATATGACAAAATTGTTTTGAGATGTTAGAAGGAAGCTTCAGATGCCAATGAAAAAAGCTAAAAATTTGAATTGTTCTAAGATGTTAAATGAAGGTTAGAAGTTTTAAACATTATTTTTAAAAACATTAAAAAATAATAATAATAAAGTTGCCAAGGTTTCTAAAAACATTTATCTTGCTTGCACCCACTTCAAGATCAATATTACATATGTAGTCCTAGTTATGAACATAGTCATTGAGTTTAAGTTATTATAGCCATGTAATATCATTATAGTTTGTTATTGCAAGGTACTATAATCATATAATATGACTATACACATTGATTGGAATTATATTATAATTATGTAATAATAAATATGAGTAAGACTTCCCACCCCACCAAAGGACACATGATTACATGACTAAAGATAAAAGATAGTTGCAAAATGTCCTAGTCATGAATGTCGGTGGTGTAATGAATATTGAACGTTTTTATCATTAAAAATTCAACAAAATCAAAACTAAAAGTTTTGTCTTAAGAAAACTAAACCACATATTTGGTATTGTTCGAAGCTTTCAATGAAGAAAAGAATTTTAGAGGTAACTTTTAGACATCAAATGTGAAAGATATTGAATTTTGAGTAATTTTTTCATTTGCAATTCAATAAAATTAATAATTTCTTAAGATGAAAACTGGATTGTAGATTTAAGCTAAAGAAGGTGCACATTGCCCCTTTTCTTGAACAAACATTTGAATGATAAAATCAAGTTGGATTGTCAACCAATTCATTACATTTTCTCATTTTTGCCATGAACACATTTGAGATCCATAAGCTTCATTCCTTATTCATTCTTCCTTTTCCTTGCACATGTTTCTCAAGTGAATCCCACTTGGGGACCAACAATTTTTTATTATTATTCACCTTGGTGCAAATTTTGCATCTAATTGTCATCAAATTTTCAACATAAAAAATACCTTGACCCTAAGGTTTGTTCTCAAACCACATCATAGAACTACCAATTATTTATTTATTTTCAGTTTCTTTTTGGCAAGGGTAGGCGTGGCATTTGGATTCAAAAAGACAAATTCAAGATTGATTACATTATGGGTAGTTGTAAAACTTTAGCATCAACATCCATCAAGTCGCAAATGGTCTAGGTTTAAAGGCTTATGGAGACAACATTCTACTTGTACATTGGACTTCACTTCATTGCCCAAAGGGGTAAATGTTAATCTTTGAAGATTGCTTAGACCTATTTGAAAAAAGTGTATAAACTTGAAAATTGAAATTTACAAGATTATAGTTGTCATTTAAAATAATTCTAAAGGTAACAATTGAAAAAAAAATTTAACTCCGTGGCTAATCATAATTGATTGTTAACCCTAAAACATGACATATAGCTAGTAGAAGACAAGATTTGCATACAAATAAAAATCTTCCATTCTCATGTTTGGGTGCAATCACATTAATAGAAGCCAAAACAAATGTAATTAGTGTTTATATTTCATGTTTGAAAATAAAAAATTGTACTATTGTTGCAAGTCATTCAGAAGCACTCATGACAATATTTTTAATATATTATGGAAACATTTGGTATGATTTGGAACAAATCTAATGAAGATAGAATATTCAAAAACATTCTAGTCAATGTGTTTAAGCATTTTAATGACTTTCATTTTTGGGGAGTTTTTTTAAACATGACATATTTTGGTGGAGGTTGTTTAAACATAGATTTACATAATAATATATTACAAAATATTTTTGGGTCAAATTTTATTTTTTCAACTTTCAAACAAAATACTCTTAAGATGTCATTGTAATGTTTAAAAATAATAATCAACTAAAGAAACGACCATGGCACATATTAGCATGTTTAGACATGTTTTAGCATTTGATTCTAAAGCAATTTGATAAGCATGAATCATGATACAAGAATAAGGAAACCAAATGTAAAATGTAATTATGTGTAACTTAAAGAACTTAAGTTCCAAGAAATGCAAATTGTGAAAAGATCCATATGTTGAACTCTCTTGAGTCCTAACCTTTAAGTTATTGCATAATGACATGTACACACACACCAACAACACTATGTAATTTACAACTTTTAAACTTTGCAAACATAATCATGCCTTATGAATTGGATTGAATGACTCCACATTTTGAAATCCCCATGGACTCCCAAGCCTTGATGCAAGGTTTGATGTTCAAACTTCAAAGGTTGTCAAACAACAAACAAAAGGTTTTAAGTTTAGCGGAGCTTAATCCTTCAAGCTACATAATGCATCAATGGTTCACCATACAAAAATCAATAATCAATTATCAACCTTGCAAGTTGTGGCTTGCCCTAAAATTCAAGAACTTGAAAAATGAATAGCATAATTTTAGGTTGAAAATTGCAACAAATGCACATTGATGCACAATGCACATAACAAAAAGTGAAAGATGTATAACTTAAAAACAAAACTTAAAAGTTTGAAAAAACTTGGAAGCCTAGAGGTTGAATGAAAGGTTTAATATTGAACACAAGATTCTATTAATATTGCATAAAAAGTATAGTTGTACATATTTGCAAGTTGCAATAGTTGTGCAACATAAAGAATTATGAAAGGCATTAACAATGAGGGACCTTCCAAAACTTGCGATTGACGGAGAGTCTAAATCAAGTTTAGCCACCTAACCACATTAAAATAATGAAACAAAAAGGGAATGTTGGCCAAGGGGTCTACCTTTGAAATGAATGAACATTAGTGATGTAGAAGCAATCATCATTTTTTGTGTGTAAGGCATTTCAATAGCAATGTGAATTGACAAAAGAAAACATGTTTGAGATGTGAATTATTATTGGGGTATATTTATGCTTTGGAATAGGGCCTTTAAAGTACCTTGCAAATGTATGCCTTTGGGTGAACCAACATTTACACTAGAATACTAGCCAAGGGTGATGATTAAAAAATTAACAAAAACACTCATTAAGCATTATAACATTTGCTTTAATTTGGTATCCTAGACCAAATGGGACCTAATCTATTTAACTAAAGCTATCTTTTCATCACTTTGAGGTGTTGAAGTTGTTCATTAATTTCAAATTAATTCACATGTTCCCATGATATATTAACAATAAAACTATATAAACGAATCTTACAATTTCAGCATCAAATTAAATTATGGTTCTAAAACATAGAACAATCAAACAAGCATCACATTTGCTATGATACACATTATTGTGACTGCACCCATGAAATCTTTCAACAAGGAAAAGAACACAACAAATTAATAAATGGTCAATGTTAGATGGACTTTAATAGATGGTCAATCCATTTACAATTGAATATGGATTATTATCTCACAATTCATGTGTAATTTGTAAAATGTTTTTGAAACTTTGGGACATAACATTATACGGGTTAATAACATTGAAGATTTCAAAATCAAGTAAAGAAATCCCATATTTGTGAAAATATCAAATTATACTCTAAGTAGAAGGCTTAAAAATGTCAAAGTCCTTTTTGATATTAAAATTGACATTGTTTTTCAATACCAACTTTTAATAAAAAGATTTACGAAGTTTAAAATGGTGGCCCAAACTCAAATATGGAAAAATATGTTAACTTTAATATCATTTGGACCAATTTGAAAGTCAAACCAATTCATAGGGCTTAAAATAAAATCAAAATACAAAGGATAGGGACTTTCAAAGGGGACTATAATGTGTTACTCTTATTGACCTTATTGTGTTTTTATTGATCTATAAATAGACACCTAGAAAATTGGAAGTGATCTAGAGAACAAATGTAATATTGTACTTAGTTCTAGTCTTTCCAATTTCATGTATACTTTTCTTTATGTTTGATCTCCCTTTGTATATTGCTTCTTTCCCCCAAAAAAAACCGAATAAAAAACCAAAGCAATGGTAGAAAATAGATACATGAATCCAGCTTCTCCTTTATTTCCTATTTCAATTTTTGATCAAGAAAAAACCAACAATGGATAAATGTAGGGTAATTTCAAACCTACTCCTCCAAACAAGTTTTGTGCCTCCAAAAATGGACTATGAGTTTCACCTCTATTTTTCCTCATTTCTCTCCATTTTGAATCATTTAAAAGCCATTAAAAAATTTGCAAGAACACACATTTTAAGCAACGTCATTGATTTGATTTCAATCAATAAAGTATCAAACAATTGAAAGTGCAACAAACTTAACACTAGAAAAAATAGTCACATGCATCCTACCATCATTGTGATCCCCATCATTCTCCCCACACCTTCAAAACCCAAACCATATTTCCTATATTTTTTCCTTCGATGGTTTGGATTAACCAATGTCAAAATCCAACTATCCTCCATCACCATAATTGAAAAGACATTGTTTTTGTGATGTGCAATGTTGGGATGGCCTAGTGCAAATGGTAGATCAAGGCCCAAGCAACCTACACGTGTTCTCAATATCACCGTTCACCCAATTTATATTGGACAATTGTTGTGGTGATTGACTAGCTACCACTAATCATTTTACTAAAGGTTTCCATTATCATTTACATGGGGTTCCAAACACAAGCAACACAACATGTTGATTGTCTAGGCAATCGTTTGGCCTATATTTTTTTATTTTAGGTACCTACCTAAAGGCTAGGGCCCCTAATTAATTCCTTTAATCAATGCTTGGACACACCCATGTGGCTCCCACCAAAAGAAAAAAAGAATTTTGCCACCAATTCAAAAGGAAAACAATGAAGTTATTTACATAACATATTTATTTAGAAATTAGATTTTCATTTCATTTTAGTTTTAAAATTGGGCACATTGGGATTAAAAGATTTCTTTTCACTTTTGTAAGGTTATTGGTGATCATCCTTGAACAATGAGATTATCTTTGTTATTATGTTACTTTGATCCTTTCACATTGCCATTTGAATGTGTATTTCTTTTATAATATGGAATATCTTGTAGTGCCCACTTGTTACCATTGGAATGACATATGGTTGTGTGTCTAATGTTGTAAGGTGCTTCGTCAAGGATTATTTGACTAAACCTTGAAGCAAATTCATGGCTTTGGGCATATAGTGCAATGGTAGGCAAAAATCCTTTTTACAAATAAAAGTACACAAATCCCCCTTGAAACTAAGGGGTAAACACACCCATTGTCAATTTTCTATTTTTTTTTAATGTGAAGAAGGGCCCAATTCAAAGTTCAATTTGTTTCAAATTGGTCCCTAGGCTTTTGGTCCGTAACCCTAAGTCTCTATTTATGTTACTACATATAGTTCAACTTGAGCTCTATGAACCAATAATATATGTACAAAGGTGTGCCCTCGTGGTAAGGCATCCTTTGTGAGTACCTTACCCTAAGGTCAGTTTTGTCATTAAATAATCCTCAAAATAGTGAAATGAAATATTGTGAAAATATGAAATTGACATGTTGAAAATCATCATACTTATCATAGGCTACATTCTGAATAATTTCACTACTCATATCACAATTTTCTAGTAGATGATGGAGAAATATATAATTTCAAATTTTAAAAATGAATTCATTTTTTGAATAAAATAAATTATTCGTTTTGTCAATGTGAAAACTTACCCTTGACTATGGTAATAGAAAGGTAGGTAGGTAGGTGGGGGAGATAAGTACTTTTTTTTTTTTTTGGTGGGTTTGGTTTTTTTTGCAATATGTTCAGCTTTTGATAAGGATGACCCTTAGGTTGTGAGTAGGTGCAAGTAGGTTGTGTCAAGTAGGTAGGTAGGTAAAGTAAGTAGGGCTTAATAGTTGTTCGATAGGGTGTCAACAAGGTGGGTGTAATGTATGATGGGATGGACCATTACAAGATTTGTAATTTGACAAAATTCAGAGAACCACAAAATTTTATAATTTGCTAACTCCAGAATGGTCTGAGTTAGCAAATTATAAAATTATCATGATGATGGTATTGGTATAATTCTTATATTATTATCATTGAGATTGTTGATCTGTGGCTTGCTATGAAATTGAAATAAGCCATCCATATTTTAAAGTTTATTTAGTAGTTTCACACTTTATGCAGTGGGCACATTAAGATCATTCACATGGGTGATCTATTTATTATTTCTGTGCATTCCAACTAAAACAATAAATAGGTCTTTTCTTGGCCTCTTTAAAAGAGGCTAAGATTTAGGTGATTTCTACATGTATAGAAAAATAATAAGAATTTTGCCATTAATAAGATTTGAGGGTCCTCATTATTGCTTTCAACAATGGACCCACATCTTAGGCAACCTGAAAGCATCATCTTCTTCACACATCCTTTGCTGCAGCCAACAACCCAAAAAAAGAAAGAAGCTGGTAACTTTTTTTTTTTGGGGTGACTGGGATTCTTTTAGGCTGGGAAGAATTTTCTATTTCTGGAGTTGATGATTCCCAGCGGATGAGAGAAAAGAATTGGAGTTTTGTTAATTATAGAGGAGTAGATGATACCCCCATGGGGATGATAGAAAGAATGGAGTTTTCCAACCCGAAAACTTCACTGTTGTTGGGTTGTTGTGTCATCAACCCCACCACTGAAAAGTGTTTTGTCATTTGCTTCTCTTATGACATTGCTTGGTTTGCAGTTAATGGGTTGTTGCTGATGAGTAGCAGCCAAGTGTTTGCTTGGTTATGGAGCTGAACTGGGCTGTGCCTGTTTTGCAGTGTTTGTCTGGCATGATGAGCTGGTCTGTTCCCTGCAAGGCTCCAACTCCTCTTGTTCGTAAGGTTGGTTTCTCTCTCTCTCTCTCTCTCTCTCTCTGTGTTAATTTGTGTGTGTGTTGTGGGATGGGTTGTTGAGTTTCAACAATGGTGAGAAAATGCTTGGTCGCAGTATTCAGGGGGTCTACATGTGAAGTTCTAGTTTGATGTGCAGTCTGCTTTCTGCAGAGAAATTTTCAATCACAAAAGTTTCTTTTAGCTTTGTGCCACTGTCCATTTGTGCTTGGATCTCATTAAGAGATCTTTCCACAAAATTAGTTTTGCATAGTTCCAATAGGAAAGAGATGTCCAGAAAAACAATAACAAAAACCACAAGTCTCAAGTGTCAGAACTTCTCAATTTAACTTCATTGTCCAATTTGTCTGTTTCATCTTATCCTCCTCCTTGTTGTTTGTTGTTTGTTGTAGGAGCTTTTTTCTTGAAGGTAGAAGAAGTTTGTGCGTTTTTCTTCTTGTTTGCGAAAGAAACCAAGTCTCAAGCTTTCTTTGGTGGTGGCGGTGTAAAACAGATAGAAGAAGAAGAGTGGTGGAAATTCCAAGCAATGAAGTACAGGTAGTATTGGGTCGATCAGCATTTTGTGCAAAAACCCATCACGGCTGCAAAAACTTTGAGTAAAAGCTTCAAGTGCATTGGTGTATATGCCCATGTTTATGGCACTAGGAGCTGTGAGCCAGGAGCCAAATCCTTGCTAATCCACATCTTGTGAGGGTTTCCACAGGCACATAGCCCATGTAATTCTTCCAACTTCCACCTGTGGAGAACTCACTGATCTCAAAGAAAGATTTTGTGGGTGGTTTAGAGGGTTGCTGCTAAAATCACAAACCCCTCTCAATCTTGCAAAATCTAGGTTTTTCCATCTCCCCATTCTAATGTTTTAAAATTTTTGAACAATCTAGGGTTTTTAAATACTTTTCTTCTATTAGATTATTACTAGATGTCAGAGTTTGTGTTGATGATCAGCTGATGATCAAAACTGTTTTTCATGGCAGCAAGAGAGTCAAGTGCATCATGGATGACAGTCTCACAAAGGATGATATGGACAAATTGCTCGTGATATCACGCAATCAAGGCTCGATCTTGGAGCCTTTTCTCTGGAAGGGCAAGAAAGAACCACAGAAGCCAATCAAGGCATCCACAAATGAGTCACGGTTATGGCGTATTCATAGTGCACCATCGTTGCACATTCTTGATGAGAATCATTCAAGAAGAGAAAAGCCACCATCGCATGGGCCTCCAGGTCCACTTGCAAAAGACAAAGGCCCTTCGACACTTGTGAAAGCATTGATTGGTCTTGCAAGCTACTTAATTGTTAGTGTTTTTATCTTTTCATTCCTTCGTGATGACCTGGGAGGTGTATCTACCACCACAGTTGTTGATGCCCTCTATTTTGCAATTGTCACAATGACAACTGTTGGATATGGAGACATCACTCCAAATGGCACCAGTGCAAAGTTGTTGACATGCGCGTTTGTCTTTATTGGCTTTGGGTTCATTGGTGTGTTGGTTAGTGGAGCAGCAAACTACTTGGTTGAAAAGCAGGAGAGAATCTTGGTGCAGAAAGTGTACAACAAGTACAGGCGGCAGGCAGACAAAGTTTCTATTGGAGATGATGGTGTGGTTACTGCCCAATGGAAGGCAATAATTGCAGGAATTACAGTTCTAGTTCTGTTTGTGCTGGGTGTTTTGGCTTTGCACTACTTGGAACACATGAGTTTCATCAATGCTTTCTATTGTGTGTGTGTCACAGTCACCACGCTTGGCTATGGTGACCAGAGTTTCAACACGAAAGCTGGCCGTATTTTTGCCATCTTTTGGATTCTATTGAGCACTGTTTGTGTTGCTCAGTTCTTTTTGTACTTAGCAGAAGTGAGAACTGAAGAACGTCAACATGAGATTGCACGCTGGGCCTTGTGCCGGCACACCACACCATCTGATTTGGAAGCTGCTGATCTTGACGGAAATGGTGTTGTCAGGTAAATTCTCTTTATACTGGTGCATTGCTAAGTAGGAAAATGTCCACTTTCAAAAATGGCAGCAGTGAAACCAATCAATGAATTTGGTGGTTGATAGATTTGGATTTTCTTAGTGCGGGAGGGAAGTTGCTCTGGTTGTTGTTTACAGTTGGCTTTGAAACCCTAAAGTTTCTCTGGGTTGCATGAGGTTGCAGCAAGGCAGAATTTGTGCTCTACAAACTGAAGGAGTGTGGCAAAATCGAACAATCAGATGTGGTTGACTTCCTGAAAGAGTTTGATGCCCTTGACTATGATCATTCTGGCACCCTTTGTCATTCTGATGTCCTCCTCTCACAGCAATCTGCTGATGCTGAGCAGTCTGCTGATGCTGAGCAGTCTGCTCCTGCAGCTTAGTGAGGTAGTCAGTACCTTAAGCTCTTTGACGGCATCCCAAAAGTCCTTACAACACATCCTCAACAGTGATGTGAAGTCATAGAATGTTGAGGATTTTGTAGAGAGTTTCATAGTGTTTGTGCTGATGCATGAGGCCATCAATCTGCAAACAGATGTGCTCCTGAATCTCTTGTTCTTCCACATGGGAAGCAAGTTCATATACGAATAGAATTCCTCAATTTCCAGTGAAGGTTCTTGGGAGTAGTAATGAATTAGCAGCTTGCCAATCTTGGTGACTGTTGATCCTGCAGTCTAGGATTATTCTTCAGAGAATTGGGCTTGGAAAACATCAAAGAACCCTATAATAGCAGGAACAAGCATGAAGACTGCTGCTGCTGCTCTGCAACACTGTGCCAAGGAATGAAGAACTTAACAGCTTCAGAAGCTCTTTTGAAGGAGTAGGCCTGAACAATAAGCTGAAGGAGCAAGAGAGTGTGATGACTGCAGGGAGGTATTCATACTCTTCCGAAATTGAGCTGCAGAAAATCCAATCTCCATTCGATCATTGAAAGTTGCAAATTGTTGCAACTTCCTGGGCTTGCTTCTTTTGGTGCCCAAGGGTGTGATTGTTCTTCTTGAGCAGATTTCATGACACTCAGCTCATATATTTTGTCATCTTCACTCAGATAGTACAACGTTGATGTTTTCAACTGCTGAGTATCGAACCCTCCAGAATCCTAGGTCAAAATACAGCCTGCAGACATCCCAATGTAAGCTCCCATGAATGAGACATTCACGACAATAACAAGTTCATTTTGGAGCATCTCATCTCCTTGTCCTTTTGTTACACACCAGAGACCTGTTTCATCAGATGTGACAAGCCCAGTCAGTACAGTGGACAGAAGAGGACCTGTATGTCCAATGGCTGCAGTAGTGCCTTTCTAACTTCAGGCCTTCAATACAGATCATGGGTGGGCAGCACAAAGAGATGATTCATGCACAGACATTGGTAAGGGAAAATTGAGGCTTAAAATTCAGCAAGGACTCTTCAGATACTGGATTCACAGCACAAAACAAGAAACCCAAGCAAGAACCAAGTGAAGACACTGCAACGCAGGGCCACTTACCCATTGATGCATATACCAGATGTCACTTTATCGTAATGGAAGCAATTTGGCATCACTTGTTCTCCCAGCAATCACTATGTATCTAATGGGACACAATTTTGAGTTGTGAATGCAAGATTCTCAATAATCAGAGGACAATTCTCCCTAATCTTCTGATCTCATTGTTCACTTCAATCCAAGGTTGTGTCACAGCTATTTCCTCATCCATTAAACATTTGGACTAAGAAGATTCCAATTTGTGTGTTGCAGCAACATGGATGTCTGATAGGAGCACAAAACCTCCCAGCATCTTCACAGCGATCTTCAATAACTTGTTTTCAAATGTGTTCTCCAATTGCCACAAGTATTCCAATGAATTCTGCCAACAACAAGCAACGCTCTCCTCAGAGCACACTTTGGTTCCAGGGCATCTTGATCATCATATCCTCTGCCCTTGTGCAGATCGCAAAGCAAGGCCACACATGTAAGCATAGTGTTCAATGTTAGCAACTGTGCCACCTCTTAGAAAGGAGACTGCACCCACTAGCTATACTGCTCCCACTAGCTATATGTCTCAAGGTTAAATCAACCAAGGACATACAACACTGATTGAGCAGCATCTTGACAAACTTCTGCAAAAACAAACATCACATGAGTGACATATTCTATTCATTGAAATTGCAAAACCACAAGTTTACAAGATGGGTAAGTCTTTCCATCCTTTCTTGACTGATTTGTACAGATGAGAACACAACATTGTTATGTAGTCCAATTTCACATGTTTTTGTGAGGGTAAATTTATTTATCTGTTGCTCAGTTCCTCTCATCTCATCCTCAACCATGTATGTAATTGAAAACTGAAGTCAAAAGCCAACAGAATTGTTTAAGCTTCTGGAGTTCGTGCAGTGCCCAGAATATGAGGGCTAATCAAAGACAGTCCTTTCACCCTCATGCTCTTGACATCCAAGGATGTAAATCCAGCAGCCTCTATAAGTCCAAGTGTATTTCTGGAAAGGTGACATCCATCCGCCACTAGTTGCTGAACTGGATCTAGTAGATTTTGCCAGAACCTCAGTGTACTGCCGTCTGCAAAAAACAGATTGCACACCACAAATTTCAACCACTGTATTGTCAAAGAGCTTCTTTGTATGCCTTAAAAACTTGAAGAAGCCTACTCTGTCATGATTCCCAAATTAGCCTTTTTGTATGGAAGGATGAACACCCAATTGAGATGCCAATTTGCAAAGCATCTGATGACTGCTCAAATCTTTAGAGATGAGTTTCCATTCCAACAATTTGACCTAATTCAAATCCCATTTACCCAAAACGTGTGGTTTAACAAAACCAGCATATGGTCAATGAATTAGATAAAATTGACATGTTACATGACATGTCATGAAGAGTGAGGCTTTTCCATTAATACTAATATCTCCCCGACTTTTTACAGATACATAGCAACAAGTCCAGTTATGCATAAAATAATGTGGGAGACATCCAGATGATTAGTTGATACATACCAGGCGCTGCCACGTGCTCAACAAATAGAAACATTCCACCTGGCTTTAGGACCCTTTGAACCTCTGCACATGAATAAGACACGCACAGATGACCATATGCTTGTTCAACATAGTTGTTTATCACCAATACGCTCAACAATAGATTTTTCTTGTGAGTGTGTGGTGCTTCTAACAGTGAACATGGTAGCAAATTCACCTTCAAAGAAATAGGAAACTGGTACCTTTGAGAGTGGCAGCAACATCAGACACGGAGCACATTACCAAAGTGCATACTGCTGCATCCATACTTGAATCAGCCACTGGTAATCCCTCTGCTACCTGTAACTCCCACCTTATATTACTTCATCTCGTGCCTGCAAGGTCCCAAAATTGGAATACATTTCGAAAGCCAGCCCAATCTGGTATGCATGCACCTTGCATGTATGTTTAAGGTTCTGGTCATGGCTTTTTATCACACAAAGTGTTCTCCAACTTTCCTAATTGGCTTAAGGATATGATGATAGGTGTAGCAAAGTGGCAAACTACACAAGTTCCATTCATGCTACACCACAAACTATGGTGCACTTCCCTGTGCCCAATTGAGTAAAGACAGCATGAAAAATCAAAACACAGCAATTTCAAATCACAGGATTACTAGAGCTGGATATGCTTTTCTCCAAGATTGTACATTTTTTCTGCTAGATTTTTGGAGCATGAGCCTATGGGTGTGTGCATCTTATTTCCTTGTTGTCAAATGCCAACTGTTATTTAACACCACAAATTCTTCAGCAAATCCTACTAGGCCACAAGATTCAGGTTACTGACGGAACTATTTGGGAAGTCAATTTTAGCAGAGGAACCAAATGGTAAATACATGGGTGAGATAAAGAAAGAAACTACTGTACCCCATGAAGAAATTCGAATTGAGATGGTGCTAAGCCAACATCCAAAGCAGCCCGTTCAGCAAATCTGGCCATACACTCATTTGGGTCCACACCTATTACTTTTTCTATATGAGGCCGTCCTCCATAGAACTTCAAATTAGGCCCTGTCCCTACGCCCACCTCCACTATAGATCTCACATTGTCATCCAGGTGATCAAAGAGCTGCTTCTTGTAGCCTGCCATCTTCCCCACTAGCCATGTAACAGTCAGAATAAGCATTCAGGAAAAAAAGAGACTAATAATGTAGGTCTTTCAGACAGTGGAAGAGTAAAATGGGGACAAAATTCATGAGAACAATCTTTGGACCTGCTTGCTCACATCTTCACTTGGTGCAGACGTAAGCAAGACTAGGAGCATGGCGTGTTTTAACAGGGAATTCATGATCCAGTGATAGCAAGAGCTCTATGCTGAATGATGCCTTTAAGCCAAGAAGCTCCATCCATCAGAAAGATTTCACACCTATATGGGTGGTTTGTGTTCCTAAATTCTCCTTTCGGAATGTTGCCTGTCCCTACAGTTTTGATGGTGGAAACCTTGCTGCATTGATGGTGTGACAATTTAACACCAGAGAAAAGAGCATCATCACATTACAGATGAAGAGAGGGCTAATGACTCACCTCAACCTCATATGACTGCATGCTAACATTCATAACTTGAGCATAGAGTTCTTGGTACCACACTGGCTTTCTTGGATGCACCTTCTCCATTATCTCCTACACCCCACCAACAACATCTGCACCTCAAATTGCAGGACTCTCTAATTTCACCACCACTGCTGTAAACTATACACTTCCTGAAACTGATCAAAGTAAGGATGTAACATTGTCTAGCAATTTCACCACAGATTTGATGACAAAGCTCTATTGTCAAATTGGAACCAAGGGGAAACTTGTTGTTTGGACATTATTGCATTTGGTGTTCCTGAAACTCTCTGCAAATACCCAAATAAGAATCAGCATGCTTGAGAAGATCCTCTGGTTGAGCTTGGACCTCAGTGACCAAATGTTTATAGTGATGACGGGATTCCTCCTTGATGGAAAATTGGTTACCACAGCAACTATTATGAGAGCTGTTGTGGAAATTGAGAAAATAACTCTCATGAAAAAAAACTGCCAACCTTTATGTGCCATGGTACTCAACATTCTGCCTCATCTGGACCTAAGTAGAGGAATCAGATACATGTCTGTGCAATTGCAGGGAACACTCCACAAACAACAGTTTGAGTGTAAAATCTTTGTTCATTTGTTGCATTTTCAGAAGCAACAAACAGGAAGACACAGTCATGATCATGTGTTGGCCAGCACTCGACTCAATATGTAAAGCTAATTAAAAACTTTGATAGCTGTGTCCTAGTTCAAATGCAACAAATTGATAGAGCCTTTTGCCAAGAAGAAGAAAGAGAGAAAAAGAAAATCAGAGAGAGAGAAAGGAATGCTGACTTTGGCATTCACATAATCAACATCTGCTGCTTGTGAGTCTTGTTCATTGCTGGCTCCTGATAACAAAGCACCTCCAAATGAAGTGAGCAAGTTTCGTCGACCACAGCAATTGCATGCATTCCTTTGCCCCTCCGTTTCCCTAAATACCCAATACTGAGCCAATTCTCTTGCAACACCCTCTGTTATGGAACACAGAAAAAACCAGCACCCATTTTCACATATTAGCTCAAAGTGTTTGGTCACAGCTCCTGAGTTGTTGTGACCATGACTCTATGTATATTAGTCAACTGATCCACAAAGATTGCACCAATTCTGAAGGAAAAAACAATGGTTTAGGGTTTAGGTTTGTGCCAGCAATTTCTCAGTACCCAAGAGTGGCATGTTGGTAACAAGGAATTCCAGTTTGAAGTTCTCTACACTTGGTTTGAGATTTAGCTTCATTCAGAGATTCAAGGTAGAGAGAGAGAGAGAGTTCTGGAGTGAGTGCAATGAGAGTTCTGGATGCAATAACTCTCTTCAATCAACTTGTTGCAATTCCATCAGTATGATTCAACCGGACAAGCAAAGCAAGCATGCAGGGAAGATGGAAAAGGAGCTCCTGCAACAACAACAACAACATCAACATGAGGAATTGGCTTCTTCTTCTGTCACCTGACTTCCGATGCACCTTGTTGCCTTGTGGAGCCGATTGTTGTTGTTGAGAACGCGGCCTGAAAGAAGAGGAATTGGCAGAACGTGATGATGATGATGATGATGATAGACAGAGAGTCCGCAAAGGAAGCGAGCAATAGGAAATGAAATGCTGCAAAGAAGCCATCGCAAGCTATGTGCACATACGCACCACTCTGCCTGCTGCTGCTGCAATGTCCACTGCCTGTTGGAGCTTCAAACCCTAATGCGTTTGCCCGCGAATCTTCTTCCTTGTTCACTTGGTTTTGCTACGCTCTTTGTTGCTGGGAAGACACGGCTCTCGTTCCTTCCGCTTCTTCGTCGACGAGTTTTGCAGAGTTGTAGATATACGGCGCACAACAAGGGATCGACAAGAGATGGCAGCTTCGTTCAAGCATGAGAGAGCTCGGAAGTTCATTGTTTCTATCTGTAAACGAATCAATTCTGCGGAAGATGATGATGCACAGGAAGCTGCTGCTGCTTCGTTTGGAGGAGAATTTGGCACGAAGGGATTAGGATTTGAGTGCAGGTCTATAGTGGAGGCGGCGGGAGGGACTGCAGCAGATCGACTGCTAGGAACCACGCCGGAGATGCAAGCTGAGGTATCACAATGGCTATCTTTTGCTAGCTCTTTTGATGCTGCGAAGACTAAGCTCAAGAATCTGAAGATAGATGGCAGGTTGCAACTGTTGAACATGCATTTGGAGGATCGAACTGTGTTCGCCGGTAGAGGCGTTTCCATCAGTCTAGCGGATCTTTCCATGTTTGCTGTTGTGCACGAGATCGTGAGCGATGAAGAATCGTATCCGGAGCTTGTTCAGCTTCCTCATTTGTTGCGGTGGATCGATTACATTCAAAGCAAAGACGCAGCCGCCAAGATCTTCCCACGCATTCCTGTCGAGAAGGCGAAGTTCGATCCTCCTCAACAACAATCTCCAGTGGCTCTCGCGTGTAACCGGATTTCACTTGCATCATTATCGTCATCATCATCAACAGACGACAAGACTGCTGCGAAATCCGTAAAGAAGAATGGTGCCGAAGCTGCTGCAGCAGCAGCAGCAACCAGTAGTAGTAGTGTTAGGCCGCAAGCTGCAACTGGATCAGCGAAGATCCTCACCACCAATGCTGTTGCAGTTTCTCAGAGAGCCGCGGTTTCGGAAACTGCAGTGAGAGAAGAATCGAAGGCAGCAGAGGCAACAACATCTACTGCACAACAACAACAAAGGGATCACCAGCAGGTTGCTCAAGAGGAGGAGTCGTCGTCTAAGAAGAAGATCAATAACCAGAAACCAGCTGCTGCACAGAAGAAGAAAGAAAGTGATACAAATGTAAGTGTGCTAGACATCCGAGTGGGGCTCATCAAGAAGGTATGGAAGCATCCCGGTGCAGATGCCCTGTATGTTGAGGAGATTGACATTGGTGAAGGGAATGTGAGACAAGTTGTAAGCGGGCTTGCAAAATTCTTGACTCTAGAACAGATGCAAAACCGCAAGGTGCTTGTCCTTAGGAATGTGAAGCCTGGTAAGGTGCGGGATGTTTTGTCATCAGGTCTTGTTCTGTGTGCATCAAACACAGATCACACTCAATGTGAGCCTGTTGTGCCTCCTGATGGAGCTCGGATCGGTGAGAGGATCACAGTTGCTGGATATGAAGAAGGATCATCATCTCCTGAGGAGATTTTGAACCCCAAGAAGAAGCAATTTGAGAACCTCCAGCCTGATCTGACAACAGATGATGCTGGAGTTGCAAACTATCAAGGCAAGCCTTTCATGACAACTGCAGGAGCCTGCACATCTTCTATTGTAAATGGGACTATCAAATGACACCATATTTCTTCTCGTTGTTGTCCTTCTTCTTCTTCTTCTTCTTCACCATCCAAATGTTGGGAGCTTGGATTGGAGAAAGATTCATTTCCTTCATATATCAAGATTGGATATGAAGGATCATCATTTCCTGAGGAGATTTTGAACCCAAAGAAGATTCAGCAGTTCTAGAAGATCCAGCTTGATTTTTACAACAGACGACACTGGGGTTGTGTACTATCAAGGCAAACCTTTCATAACCTCTGCAGGATTTTCCTCTGCACATCTTCTCTTGTGAATGGGATTGTCAAATGACACAAAATTCTTTTCGCTCTTCTTTGTCTTCTTCACCTTCCAAATAGTTTTTCTTATTGGATCACTCCTCAATTATGGGTGACAATGGTTCATCAACAATTTATTTTCTATTGTAAATGGGATTGTATAGTGACACTAAATTCTTCTTTTTCTTCTTCACCTTCCGAAATGGTTTTTCTTATCAGATCACAGCTTCTCAATTGTGGGTGACAATGGTTCATGAACAACCAATGATCTCCAGTCTCATTCCTTTGATCATTTGACTTGTTGGGTGTCTTCAACAGCAACTTATGACACAGAAAGAATCAGCACTCGAGAGATTATTTATGTCTTTTTTTTGAGGTCAACACCTCTATTGTGAATGGGACAGTCGAATGACACCATTTTCTTCTCCTTTGACCTTGCCTTTCAAATTATTTTCGTGTTGGATCACTTCTTCTGAAGTATGGCTATGGATTCATTAACAATTAATCTACAGTCTCGTTCCTTCTTTATGTGTTTTTGTTCAAAACTTGTGAATGGAACTATCAAATGACACCATAATCATTTGCACTTAAGGTTGATTCACACCTGATGGTAAGTGAATATTAAGTCAATGGTAATCAGTGCATGACAAAAAATGAATTCAGACCTGCAATGTTAGTTGAACACTAAAATCTACATGGCTGCCTAGGTGGCAGTCAATGTTAAGAGGATGTTAGCTGAATGTTAAGTTAATGCATACTTAACATCAAATCTTCACAAAACTGAGATTTTGTATGAGAAGCTCAATGGTAAGCTATCAGCCCCTAAAATGAGACTTTAACTCAATGGTAATGTAACATGAATATATTTGAAATGTTCCCAAGATTCTACACTTGTTCCTCTCCTATTCACCTGCCATGTTCCCTTCCACTCTCATCTCCCCCCTTCTTTGCCATACTCTACCTCTTCCTTCTTTTTGCTCTCCCTTTATCCTTGCTACAAGTTGCTCAAAGGAAAAAGAACATAGTTGCAAAATCTATTGTTCAAGATAGTTCAAAAGCTATAGCAAGTCTTCAACAACACAATGGAATTTCTAGGGACCTGCTTCTCCAACTAGAATGATGAACAAAGTCAAGAAGGTAATCTTCTTTTGCGGCTAGTGAACATTTGCATGTCTTGCTACAAGTATGTTGGATAGATCCATTTTCAATTTGTGAATAGCTTGAATGTTTGACAACAAAATCTTTTGCTTGTATAGTTGAAAAACAAGCTTCTTGAACAACAAAACAAAATTCTAGGAGTCATAACACTTGCACACACAGAACACATGCACAAATTTGTTAAATTCAGCAACCACAGACCATCAACATGTCTATTTCACATATATGTAAAATAGAAACATATTTCATACCATTTTATGTGTAGGTGTAGAAGAATTTTTCAATTGCAATTCTATCAATGATGGGGTACCTACTCCAACAAAAAAGAAAAGGAAAAACAAGAAGACATCTAGCTATACAATTAATTCTAATGTGTAACAAGTCCAAGGCCGCAAATCACACCAACCAAATTGGGAGCATGATGAAATTTTGGCACTCATCAAAGCCAAAAAGGAAAAGCATGTGGCAAGCCTTGACACAATTGATGCGTGAGACAAATTTGAGATTGTTGTTACAAAATGGAACAAAATTTCAGCAAAGGTTATGAATGCATGGTTCTCCATTCAAATGAGGAATGGTGTAGCATGTAAAGACAAATGGGGTGCTATTGCAAGAGATTTCAAGAAAATCTATGATTACAAATTTAGAATAGGAAACAATCAAGATTACTGGTCCTTGAACACAATAGAAAAAATTACATGAGGATTGCCTAGGACCTTTGGGCGAGGATTATATGAAATGATTGCAGAATTTTTGGGGACATGTCCCATCTTCAACCCACCTCACATGCGAGATTTATGGATGATGCACACGAAAACTACAAATTAATGGTTTGACACCCAACAATGCCATCAATCTAAATGAAGACTCAATAGATGCAAATTATGAGGCAATGCAAAAAATGAATGCAAAAGAAAATACCAATGTTGATGATGGCTGAATGTTTGAACCAACACCAACTAAACCTTTGCCACCTTATAGTGTAGTAGTAAAAAGTTTCACCAAATTGATGCATGAGATAAGTGGTGATTACATTGATCCCATTCATCTTGAAGTCACAACACCATTGCCTACCTATCCAAATGCAATTACATCGTTACCCACTCAACCAAAAGTCATTGCTAGGTAGTAACCCCCCATCAAAAGTCAACAGAAATTCTAACATAACAAAAAGATGAAATGGTCATTCTACTAGAAGTACAGGGGTTAAAAGAACCTATTCTTTTGTTCATAAAAGCATGGTAGGAAGCAACAAAAAAAAGGAACAAGATGTTGGTGGAGTTCATTGATCAAATCAATGCCACAAATGTATTGTTGAAGGAGGAACAAATTGAAATCTAGGATAAACTTGTTGAGAAACAACTTGAGTATTTCAAAATTAAAGATGATGGTGCCAACCACACGTAGATTGCCATGGGCATGGGCTGATTCAGGTCCTCAATAACTTGACATAGGTTATGACCCAAGCTTTTACACAAACTACTGCTAGTGACAACCCACACACAAACAATGCCAATGTTGTTGCCAATAATGACACAAATAAACAACAACAATGCAGAAGATATCATTGTCAACATAAAAGCTATCAATGAATAAAAGTAAGTTCAAGCTTGCCTGAAATCAAAACTATTTGTTGAATGTGGATCGTTTTTGCTAAATCAAATTGATTTATTTTGACATGGATGTTGTGTTTTGGGGGTGAATACCAAATCTGAGATATATCTAACTACCATGAAGGTACTATAACACCAAACAAAGTCCATCACAATCCAGCTAAATGCCAACCAATGAAAAAAGTTATTGGATGGTATGAAGATACATGGCAAAAGGTTGTGTGAGTTGAAATGCATAGAAAGAAAAAAACTTTCAACATTTTTTATTACATGTTTAATTTAACAAAAAATAAAAAGGATAGATTCACTTATAAATCATTGAAAGTTCTTTTATCTATCGAGATATAACATTAATTCCCTCCGAATCACATTTCCATATCTCTTTCGACCTTTGATTCATGCTTGATTCATGGGTTCATCAACAACTCTCTGATGTCCTTATTCATGTACGCCAACTTCAAGTTTAATGATTCAAAGTAATTGAACAATGTTAACTTCATTTTTAGACCTAAGAAGGTTATGCAACAAGTAGCAACATGTAAACACATCAAGAAAGAATGCCACATGTAATTCAAACTTTTGCAATTTTCTAAAAGTCTTTTTCAAAATGCCAAAAACATTCTCAACTACTAATATCCTTTGTTTATGTTTTCTATTGTATAAAAGTTATAATAGTGAATGTTGCCTTTCTTCTTTGAAAGGTGTCATAATCAACTAATTAATGGATAACCCTTGTCACCCAATAGATACAATGGAAAGCCATCTACACCTTTTTAAAGATCAAATAAACCTTTATTTTGAGCATGTCTATATAATGCAAACCTATATAGGACTCTAGAATCATTAGCGCTACCTAGCAAGTCAACACAAATATCAATTTTTATTTTTTTTAGAATCTACAATTGCTTGAACTATAATTGAATAGCCTCCTTTTTTATGATAGTAGTAATCTTCAGGAAAAATGATTTTAGGTTTAGGAATTTGGATGTGGGTGCCATTAATTGCACCATGAACACTTGACAATCCACACAAGTGCCCAAAACCTTCCATCACAACATTCATTTTTGCTCATGTTGGCCACAAAATTAACTTCTTGAAAATAATGTTGGCAACCTCCACAAACTCATGCAACATGAGTGACACTATTGATTACTAATTACAAACAACTTGTTGCAAATCAAGAAATTAACACCATGGGTTAGCTTGTAAATAGCACATGACACCCATATTTCAACATGAATTACACTTCGATATTTAATGTTTTGCTACATCAACATAGGCTGCAATTGGTTAACAATCCTAATCAATGTTGATTTGGTCATTCTAAAGTTTTCTACCCATCTATCATCATCGTATTTTGTTAATAAAAACCGAGAAAACCATGTGATGCTCCTCGACTTCACCCAATGCCCTAATTCTTGCGATAGAACTAGAAGACAACTCTATAATCGCAAATGATGGAATGTAGTTATAGTAAGAAGGAATTCTATAGTTTTAGCAATGGGGTTTAAGTTGTTAAAGCTCAAATCCAAAGATGAAGGAGAGGGCAATTTGAAAAAGAAATCAATGATTTGAAACAACAACATACACCTTATTAATAACAAAACCCTTATCTTCTAATTTGTCCATGGAGTAGAAAAAAAATGGAAGGTGAGGAATATCTATGTTATAGATGCACATAATGACACCAAAGTTCAATCAAAACTCAATGCTTCTCCTTTATCCTTCCTATCACTAACAATGAACACAAACAATTAAACATCAAACAATTAATGAACATAAATAGTAACAAAACAAAAATGTAGCAACGATGTCACAAAAAAAACTTTGACATATAGTATTGACCTCATGGTATGTCTTTTATGCTAGTTGAAATTCCTTCCATATTGAAATTCCACAATCGAAAATTAAAATGACAACAAAGTTCAATCACAATTCAAATGTTTTTCCTTTATCCTTCCTATCACTAACAATGAACACAAACATTTAAACATCATTTTCTATTTTTGAAAATGCACAAAACAAAACTTTTTGCAACCATAATTAAAAAGGAAGAGTTTCAAAAGACTTACCTATTAGAATTTAAAAGTAAACTAAAAACCATAAACTAAAATCATAATAGCACACACCTGCAACAACACTAACAATCACCTACAAGTTCAATAGTAACAACACACACTTGCAACAACACTAATAATCACTTGCAACAAAACATGAGGAAGAGGAAGAGGAGAATGAAGGAGTAAATGAGATCATGAATAAGAAGGCAACCAGGGAGTAGGTTGTAGTAATACGAAGGGAAAGCATGGTGTTGCAAGCACAAGTAGCTTTGGCACTAGTGCATCAATAATAGCAAGCAAAGGCAAGATGAACAACAATGACAATGGCGGCAGATCTTCGTGTAACAAGGCATAGGGAGTATCCTATCTTTACATTAGTATGTCCCTTCTATCTTTTCTTTGCTTTTGTTTTTTTTGTTGTTACAAAACAAAAAATTATAGTTGTTGAAGGAGGGAGTTTCATGAAATTCTGAAACAAAGATCATCCTTGTAGTTCAAAATCACAACAAACCCAATAATCAATAATCCACACCATCTTTTGTTTCGGAATTTTATGAAACTTCCTCCCTCAATAGCTATAATTTTTAGCTTTGTAACAACAAATACCATTTTGGTGTTATTGTTTTGTCTTTGGTGTTTTCATTAATGCCTTCATTCCTTTGCTATTGCTTCAAATCATCCCCGTAGTTCAAAATCACAACAAACTCAACAATCAATAATCCATACCATCTTTTATTCTTTCTCTAACTTTAATAGCTAGATTTTGGATTACAGGTAGGGAAAGAGGATTTTTTGCACAAATTGCTTGGTTGTTTCCAAAGATGACTAGTGATTCTCACTAAAAGTAAGATCCCAACCATCATTGATGCAATCTATTTTCCCTTTACTATTTAGTGGTAATGTCCTAGGGGTAGAAGTTGTGAAAATTATTTGAGGTGGAACTATGTCCCTAGTAATGCTAAATAAGACAACATTGTCACTTGCCTCTTATCCTCCAAACCTAACACTTGCACATGTTTGGTTCCTTTTGGTTCCCAAGTTTTTTTGTCGTCATTTGAAACAAAATGGACTCTAGTTTGATCATTGTTCACAACAAGTGCAGGTGGAATGGAGTATATTTTTGCTAGGTAAGCAACCTTATAAACCATGGTCAAGCCTTGAGTAACCCAATCTGGTGGGAGTTTGTTTACAGCAGTGGTTGCCATTTTATAAGTCTAACACATGTATTGTTTCATGAATTGTCTTGACAACTTTCTTGTGACATTAACCCCCCCACGTCTAGGTCTAATGAATTGAGGGGCAAGAGATTGTATGATACATTTGAAAATGGGTTGCACAATCCCTATTGATATGGCTAACCAGCTTTCTTCATCTTTTGTAGGACACAAACTATTTCATCATGGAATTCAAGATACTTTTCAAGTTCTGGCAAGTTTTGTGTTGGAGTTTTCACCGCTATTCCATGTTGGGTAGCTTCCATGTAGTTCTATTTCAATTCACCTTCTTTTGTGAACCATTCCCACATTATATTCCTAGTTAACTTTGCATAAGGACTAGGCATTCTTGGTGATTTGTAAGCATTTTGCAAGAATGTAAAAGCAGTTTTATTATTTCAATACTTCTTCACCGCAACTAGTAATTGGGGCCAAAAATGAAGTTGAAACCAATTTTGATATGCTCCTCACTTCTTCATTCGTTTAGAGGGTCTTTTGCTCTCATGGTCCTCTTTTTTGATTTCATGGTCATTGAAAATCCTCACATTATGTTGGATTCTAGGCTTGCCAACTGGGTGTTTCTCTTTTTGCACACTACATGATGTTGCATCCTTATTACTTTCTCTCATTTGTGCAAGCTCCCTCTCAAAAATCTTCATCCTTTCTTCACTTGAAATTGTCTAAAACAAATTAATAATGTACCTTTGGCCTCCTTCATTCTTACCCATTTTGCACAAAGTTGAGACTAAACTAAACTCAAAGAATTTAAGCTTCCTTAAAAGGGAAGAAACGGAGTGTGGAATGAAAAGAACAAGCCCAAAAAATGTAAGAAATGCTAACAAATACTAAAAATCAGTACCACCCTAAATCATCATAATTGGCTTACCCATGTTGGTAGGGTCCAATTTAACAACATTAAAACTAGGGATCTACTTATCAATGCCTATATAATTATTGTAGGTATCTATTTGCAATAGGTAATACGTCAAATTATTATTTTTTCAATTTTATTACATCTGAATTTTGAGAAAATTTGTGATTGGAAGGATGAAGTGAAAAAATGAAAAAAAAAAATTATTTGCTTGAAATATTTCGAAATGGTAAAAGCATTTTGTTCATCATCATTTTGGTCTAAGATCTTTTCAAGAGCCTAGGTACTTATTGTGATTCATATTAGTTTTTTAATTGGTTGTGGTGCATTTAGAAGCACAAATGTTTTATGGTTATTATTATTATTTTTGTAATGGGTCAATTGGTTGGCCCATCACTGAAAACATTATGAAAGCTCCTCCCTCTTCAAGTAGAAATCACATTTTAAAACAATGTCACATACAACCATATAAATGGATTTGTTTTACACTTCTTCTGTTTTACATGACTACATAAAATCATATAAATACTTTTGTTGTTACATTTATATTGATTTACACAATTTTACACTTCACACATCTTGTGTTCTACATTTATACTTACACGGAGTGTAAATAAATTTCATTATGAGATTTAGAAATAAATTTCTCCAGGTAAGTCCTAAACCACTTATACGCACAACAATGGTTTGCATATAAAGTAGATACGCTAATGAACAAATGTTTGAGCTTTCAGAAAACCTGTGCCTATTCTTAGATTTTTTTTAATGTTGGAGGTTCAAAGGGTCTAGGTAGTCTTTCACTTGGCACCCCTATAACCATTTATAAACCTCCATTTGAGTTTGAAATGAGCAAGTCAAAACCCCCCAAAATATGATGGTTGAAAAACAACTGGGACCTTCTATGAACACATATCCTCCCATATGCAAACATTGTGCATTCTATCAAACATGCTAAAATTATGAAAGTGAACCCAAAAAAAAAACCATCACCAAATAGAGGCAAAGGCCTTGATGTTCATTCTTGTTTCAATTTTTACACCCCACACTCATGACCAAGCAGTTTGGGGGACAAATGTGCACAACTTGTTTTTAAAATGTAAAAAAGACCCCTCATCAAACCAAGGTGGCCCCCCCCCTTTGATCATTTAAAAAAGAAAAATACAAACTTATGCCCACCACCAATCATGAGGGAAACACCCCAAACAAACATTAATTATGCCAAACAATGAGGCAACCTTGTAAGGGTAGGGTGAGTCCTCGTTACCAAACATTGTCAAGCAAGTTGTTAAACACAAAACCTCCATTCCTAAATGTGGGGTAAAAAGATTATACATTTTTTTTTGGAACAAGAAGTTCAGATTTAGGGGTAGTTTTGAACAACTACCCATTAAGCACAATTCACCATAGGCATTCTTTTAGGCAATTTAGGTGTTCACCATTGAATACTTGATTGATGATGGGTGATTTTACCTTAAGCCTTTTAGATTTTTGGCCCTTCTCCTTAATCTACTGGGCTTGGGATGGGCGTGGCTGAAGGGGGGAGGGGTCCAAAATTCCAAGGGATTTATATATAAACCATTCATGTGTGTAAAGATTTTCTTTTACAACTTTTTATCTTTTTGCACTTGCCTTCAAATAGAATGTATAGTCCAACAAACTTTCCCTTTTTTTTGTTTTTCACTTTTTACTTTTTCCATCCTTGATTTTAGAAGCTCCCATTCTTTGAATCACTCATATTTGCAATGTTTTGTAGAAGTGTTCATATCAAAACTCTCATCATATTTTTTTTGAGAGTGCATGAACATTGTTTGCTTATCTAAAACTTTCATTGAAAATGAACAATGTAGATGAATAACCTCGTTCACAATCTACTATATAAATTCACTTGTTCTGTCTGTCTGTCTGTCCGACGACAATTCTGCACAGACACCACCTTTTCTGTGGCAGAACCCGCAGGTGGCGGAGAGACACACGCTAGCAGAACCGGCCTTTTCTATGGCACAACCCGCAGGTGGCATCTGTCCGTCTGTCGAGGTCCTGAAACCCAGATCTCAACTAATATCTTAATTCACTTATCGTCGAATATTTTTGTTTTGGGGACCTATTGGAACCTATTCTGAAAAAATGGCGATT
>Ga0116227_10001926_pt1 | contig 47266 bp, 42 predicted proteins | sample S1TSphgellanicum_FD_89693 | JGI IMG/M metagenome (GOLD analysis project Ga0116227, IMG submission 89693) | Host-associated microbial communities from peat moss isolated from Minnesota, USA - S1T2_Fb - Sphagnum magellanicum MG | ecosystem: Host-associated > Plants > Peat moss > Unclassified... | reverse complement strand
GATGCCCAGGCCGGGGTCGATGCGATCCGGGCGGCCGGGATGATCGCGGTGGGCATCGGCGCACCCGGTGCGCTCGACGGCATCGCATTTTCGGTGCCGCAAATCGGCGATCTGACACTGACCGCAATCCTGACCACACACACCGCAACTTTGGCAGCCGCGCATCAGGCGTAGCGCCTTTTACAGGGAGGACGTACCATGACCAAACGAGGATCAACAATGACACACCGGCACTTGCTGCTGTCCACGATTGCCGCCGTCACGGCGCCGATCGCCGCCCAGGCGCAGACCGCGCCCGCGCCGGCCGCCCCGACAGCCGCCGCCGAACCCGCCGCGCCCGACATTATCGTAACCGGCCGCGCCGCAGGCAGCGGCATCCGCAAGCTGGAGGCCGGCTATTCGATCACGACGATTTCGCCTGACCAGATCGCCATCGAAAATCCCAAGAGCACCGGCGACCTGTTGAAATCGGTTCCGGGCATCTGGGTCGAAAGCTCGGGCGGCGTCGGCACTTCGAACGTGTTCGTGCGCGGCATTCCCACCACCGGCGACGCGCCCTTTGTGACCATGGCGTTCAACGGCGTCCCGGTGTTCGGGACCAACAGCCCCTCGTTCATGGACCAGACCGCGCTGGTGCGCGTGGATGAAACCATCGCGGGCATCGAAGCGGTCAATGGCGGCCCTGCGGCGCTGTTCTCCGACGGGCAGCCGGGCCTGACCACCAACCTGCTGCTGCGCGAAGGCCACGAGCAAACTGCCGGCGACATCAAGGTATCGGCCACCGACTACGGCGCGCGGCGCATCGACGGCTATCTGTCGGGCAAGCTGGCCGAAGACACCTATTACATGATCGGCGGCTATTATCAGGCTGGCGACACGGTGCGCTCGGCCGGGTTCGACACCGAAAAGGGCGGTCAGATCACCGCCAACATCACGCACAACTTCGACAACGGCAAGATCGATGTGTTCGCCCGCTATACCGACGATCACGGCGAATGGTTCCTGCCGTTTGCCACCAATGTGCCCGGCATCAACCTTGGCACCTATAACCAGTTGAGCAACTATACCCGCTATCTGACGATCGCTACGCCGGGATCGGGCGGCGCCTCGACCGAACAGTTCGACATGGGTTCGGGCCGTGGCTGGAAGGGTGTTATCGGCGGCGGCAACCTGTCTCTCAATCTGGGCGACCACCTCGATCTGGCCGATCACTTCGGGTTCACGAACGGCACGCTGCAGACAACAGGTCTGGTTCCGGCCGGTGCCGGCGCGATCACCGTGGCAACCGCCCTGGCCGACGGCGACGGGACGCCCGGCCAGACGGTAGTGTCGGGTATCCACACCGCCCAGGCCCTTGGCGGGAATGACTATGTCCAGCAGTTCGGTGGTTGGGTGGTCGAAAAAGCGCTCAACTCCATCGCCAACGAAGTGGCGCTGACCTATAAGGTCGGCGGACACAAGATCACCGCCGGATATTACTTCAACCACTTCTCGTCGAACGACAAGTGGAGCCTGGGCAACGACTACTGGATGCAGGTCGGCGGTTCGGGTGACATCGTCAACCTGAACAACTCGGGCGCGACCTCGGGCTGTTATTGCATCGCCGATTTCGGTTCGGCCGATGAAAACGCCTTCTACCTCGCCGACAGTTGGCAGATCACGGACAAGCTGCGCCTTGATGCGGGCGTGCGTTACGAAGTGCTCAAGATCAATTTCGACCTCGAAAACGATGGCGGCGCTCCGGCCTTCCTGGCCAAGAAGAACGATGCCACGCCATGGTCGGTCGGGCTTGATTACAAAGCCACGCCCCACCTCAACCTCTATGCCCGCGCCAGCGAGGGCTATCACATGCCCAGCTTTGACGATGTCCGCTCGCAGATCGGCAACACCGGCCCCGCGCTCGACAACACCTGGAAAGTGCTGTCGTTCGAAACCGGCGTGAAGTACCGCGAACATGGTCTCGACCTCGCGCTGACCGGCTTCTACGACAAGGTGACCGGCGCGGTGTACAACGATGTCGGCGTTCCGGCGGTGGTCGCCGGATCAAAGACCTGGGGTCTGGAATTCGCCGGCGGCTGGACCAGCGATTTCGGCCTGTCGGTCCAGACCGATGCCGTGCTCGAAAATCCCAAGACCTGGGCGCCGGGCGACAGCTATGACGGACTTCAGGCCGAGCGCATTCCCAAGTACCAGTTGCGCCTGACGCCCGCCTACAAGGCCGATTTCGGCAACACCCACGCTACGGTCTATGGCACGCTCGAAGCCCTGGGCAAGCGTTACAGCGATCTGCAGAACACGCAGCCGCTGGGCGCCTATCAGACGTTGAGCGCGGGGATTCTGGTCGAACACGCCGGTCTCAGCTTTCAGGTCGCAGGCGACAACCTGACCAACTCGCACGGTCTGACCGAAGGCAACCCGCGCTTTCTGGCAGGTCCCGGCGCGGCGCTGCCCGATGTGCGCCCGATCTTTGGCCGCTCGTTCCGGTTCACCGTCGGGTACAAGTTCTAACGCTTTCTGATATCCCGACCTCCGGGGGCGGCGGACCTTTGCGCCCGCCGCCCCCTTTTTGCAGGGAACGGTGACCATGACCCAGCGATCGCGGCTCATTCTCGCCATGGTGCTGACCTATTTCGCCTATGGCATGCTGCTCAACACGGTGGGCACGGTGATCCTGCGTTCGATCGCCAGCCTGGGCGTGACCAAGACGCAGGCCGGCTGGTTCGACGGGTGCAAGGATATCAGCATCGCCGCCGTCTCGTTCCTGACGGCAAGTTATCTGACGCGGATCGGTATCCGCCGGGCGATGATCGGCGCATTGGCGCTGTCGGTCGTGGCCTGTGCGCTGATGCCGCTGGCATCGGCGTATTGGGCGATTTGCCTGCATTATGCGCTGATCGGCACGTCATTCGCGTTCATCAAAGTCGGGATCTATACCCTGATCGGCCGGGTCACGGACACGCCCCGCGCGCACGCCAGCCTGACATCGATGATCGAGGGCGGGTTCATGGTCGGGGTGCTGTCGGTCACTGTGCTGTTCAGCCGGTTTGTCGGCCAAGGCGTCAACGATGCCGGTCGCGAATGGCTGAATGTCTACTGGATTCTGGGCGGAATCTGCGCGCTGTGCCTGGTGCTGCTGGCCAGCGCGCGGGAAAGCACGCCGGTATCGACACCCCATACAGACGCACCCTCCATCCTGGCGATGCTGGCGCTGGCACGGCTGCCGCTGGTGCTGGTGTTCATTCTTTGCGCGTTTTCATATGTCTTCGTCGAGCAGGGCATCGGCACCTGGCTGCCGACGTTCAACAACGAAGTGTTGCGCATGCCGCAGTCGATGAGCGTGCTGTCCGGCAGCCTGTTTGCCGGGTCGATCGCGCTGGGGCGACTGGCGGGCGGCGTGCTGATCCGGCAATTCGGCTGGTATCGCGTGGTCAATGTCGCGCTGGTGGCGGTTGCGCTGGGGATCGGTCTGATCGTGCCGCTCAGCCGGCATCTGGGCACCGTCCCGGTTACCGACTGGCTGCACGCGCCGATCGGGGCATGGCTGTTTCTTGGCATCGGTGCATTCATGGCGCCGATCTATCCGACGATCGTATCGGTGCTGCTGTCATCCAGCCCGCGCGCGCGCCATCCCGAATTGATGGGGCTGGTGGTCATCTTTTCGGCGCTTGGCGGCACCACCGGGTCGCGGTTGACCGCAATGCTGTTCGCCGGGATAGACGGCGCGACCGCGTTCGGCTGCATGGTGCTGCCGATCGGCGTGCTGGCGTTCGGCATCCGCCTGCTGCGCCGCCAGCAGATCGCAGCCGCAAGCGACGACTAGAATCACTCCGCCAGGGCGTTAAAGGCAATGGCGATACGCGGCTCATCGTTGTCGTGCGGTTCGACGAAGTGTTCCAGCCAGTGCGGAAACAGCACCAGCAGGCCGGCCGACGGAGCCAGGCGCACGTCCTTGCTGGCGTTGGGACCGTTGCCCTTGAACGGTGAATGCAACACACCCGGCCGTGGTTCGCGAAACACCAGCGCCCCCGATCCTGGGGGAACGCGGATATAGAAACATCCGCTCAGCAGCACGTTGTCGTGCATATGCAGAAAATTGAACCCGCCGCGATCGTGCATGTTGACCCACGATTGCAGCACAAAGGGGCGCGCGGTTCCGGCCATTTCGTGGATCAGCCCGGCGACAATCCGCCGCACTTCGTCACGCAGCGGCGCGAACCCGGCATTGTCGAGCACGGCATTGTCCTGGCTGTTCCATCCCGCGCGGTTGGTGCGCCCGGCGGGCACCGGGCTGGCGGCGCGCATCGCCTCGACCGTGTCGCTCCAGGCCGCCAGCCGGCCGTCAAATTGCGCCAGCCGCGCCTGCCAGATGACGGTGGGAAACAGCTCGTGCCGGCTGAGTTTTACCGGCGCCGGTGCCAGCCCCGACTGGAACGAAAGACGGAAAGATTGCGTCATGCCAAGGCTTTCGAATGGGCCCTCTCGCACCAGCGGTATTCACGCCGGGCGGTGCGGTCAATTTATCATATAGCGTTCAGGATAACTGCGTTGCATGTCGGCGTTTGCGTTCCAAGGGTGCCGGTTCAACTTGCATGACAAGAGGACGCGATGCCAAACCACCGCTGGACTGGCCTGATACCGATGGTACTGCTTGCCGTGCTGCCACAGGCGCCGGCCTTGGCGCAGTCCGCACCGGCGGCGAAACCCTATCAGGTCGAATGGGTCTACCGCGCCAAATACGGTTTTCAGGACGAATGGTGGCGCTTGTTCCAGAAATACCAGATCGCCGCGCTCGATGAGGAACAGCGGCGCGGCTATGTGCGCAGCTATGCGGTGTTCCGGCCGGGTGCGCACACGTCCGAAGATTCGCGCTGGGATTATCGCATCATCATCACCTATAACGGCTATGAAGGTTCGACCCACGAGGGCGAAGTGGTAAAGGCGCTGTTTCCCGATGTCGCAACGCTCAAAAGGGACGAGGACCGGCGGTGGGAACTGACCGTCAACCACTGGGATCTGCCGATCCACGAAATCGATCCGCACGCCCCCCACAGTGATCCGCCAGGCGGGGCCTGCACGACCATGATCCGTGCCATTCTGAAAATGGGCGATCCCCGGCTGTTGCGCGTGGCAAAGCCGGTCGAAAACATGCACGATCCCGATCTGCAAGCGATCATCGCCGACATGTATGAAACGATGGCGTCGGCGAACGGCGTCGGCCTGGCCGCGCCGCAGATCGGCGTCGATTTGCGGCTGATGATTTTTGGCTTCGACGCGAACCCGCGTTATCCCGACGAGCCGCCGGTGCCGGTGACCACGCTGATCAACCCGTGGATCGAGGTGCTGGGCGACGAGAGCAACGAGGATTGGGAGGGGTGTCTGTCGGTGCCGGGCATGCGCGGACTGGTGCCGCGCGCCACCCACATCCGTTACGGCGGCGCGCTGGCCGACGGCAGCGCATTGGCCCGCGACGCCAGCGGGTTTCACGCCCGCGTGTTTCAGCATGAATTCGACCACCTGAACGGCGTGCTTTATCCGCACCGGATCACCGATCTGACCCGCTTTGGCTTTATCGACGCGCTGTTCCCCGGCAGCGCGCTGGCAAAAAGCGAAACCGAATGAATTCCTCGCTGGATTGCGCAATGTTGCAAAGACGCAGCAAGCCGCCAGCCGCCCCCTCCACCGCCTTTCAGGCGGTTACCCTCCCCGAAATGGCCAGGCGATTCACACATCCCGGTTACGTGGATTTTTATCCATATAAATCATAGTGATTCGTTCGTGCCGAGCCTGTCGAAGCGCGCGCGGGGCAGTCGATCCGGGCACCATTGCACGCGCACTTGGCAAACCTCAGCGCGCATGCCTCGACAAGCTCAGCACGAACGGATCTTTTTTAAATCAAACACTTGTCTTTCGAGTGCAGCAGGCTCGTCACCAGCGCGGTGGTTCCGAAATCGGCAGGGATCAGAGCAGCGGCGACCACGCACTCAGAAGTTGGCCAGGAAGCGCTCGACCGGGCCAAGCGACTGGTCCGGGGCCTCTTCGAACGGGACATGGCCAAGGTTCGGCAGGCGCACCAGCGTCGCATGCGGGATTTCGCGCAGATAATCGGCGGCGTTGGCGATCGGGATCATCCCGTCCTGTTCGCCCCACAGCAGCAAGGTCGGTGCCTGGATGCGCGCCAGAATCGGCGCGGGGTCGTGCAGCACGGTCTGCTCCATGCGCGCCAGCATGGCCGAGCGCACGCCGGGCGCGAGCATCATGTCACGATAGCGGGTTACCGTCGCTTCGCTAAGCGCGTCCTTGCGGGCATAGGCGATCGCGAAATTGGCCTTCAGCATACCGCGCGGCGCGACATAGGGCAGCGCCTTCATCATCAGCGGGATCTGCGGCGCCTTGTCATAGGCAAAGCCGGGGCTGGCAAAACCATCCGGAGAAATCAGCACGAGGCGCGACACCCGCTCCGGATGCTGCGCCGCAAAGGTCCAGGCCAGCCGACCACCGAGCGAATTGCCGATCACGCTGGCGCGCGCGACACCCAACTGGTCCATAAGGTCTGCCATGATCCGCATTTCGCGGGCGTCGCTATAATCGCCGGTGGGGTCCGGCCCGGTCAGCCCGAAGCCGGGAATGTCGAACCGGATGACCCGGTAATGCGCCGACAGCGCTTTCGCCCATGGTTCCCAGGTGTCGAGGCTGGAACCGAACCCGTGCAGCAGGACCACCGCCGGCGCTTCGCGCGGCCCGGTGTCGCGCAGGCGCAGGCGCACGCCGTCGACCAGGCGATAGTCGCCGGCATACGTCGCCTCAAGCACTGCGCGGGGTTTGTCGGGCGCATAGAGGCAGCCTGCCAGCACCAGGATCGCCACGACCGCGAGGCCCGCCACCCATGCAACGATCATTCCCAGCCTTCTCATTAATGTGGCCCCGATTGCTGCTGTCGGTTCAAAACACCGCGTGGTCCCCGCGCTCTGGCGTGGCGGCACCATCCAGCACGGCGCGGTAAAAATCGAACAGCGTCTGCGTTCCCGTCGAAGGCGTGGCGGACGCATCGTAGCGCCCGGTTGCGGGGTCCAGCACCAGCATCGATTCGGTGGCGTAATAGCGGCCGATGCGCGCCAGTTGCGCCTTTTCACCGAGCGGCGGCACGACCCGGCCCAGCACGGCAAGGCCCCCGGCGATAACGTCGAGCATGGCCACAGGCACCGATTTGAACCGGGGCGGGCGGCCGAGCAGCGCGAACAGCGCTTCGCCCTGCTGGCGCGGCGTGATCGCCTCACCCGGGCCGCCGATCGGCAGGATGCGGCTCCATCGGCCTTCATCCGTCAGGCAATCGGCGATGTAGTCGGCCAGATCGTCGTCGCTGATCGGTTTGCAGGCCGTCAGCGCGCCATCGCCAAAGATCAGGAACGGCCGACCGTTGCGCACGCGTTCTATCTGACCCGACAGCGATTTGAAAAACGCAGTCGGCCGCACGATCGAATAGCGCAATCCGGATTTGACCAGCGCCGCCTCGAACGCCAGCTTGGCATGTTGAAACGCCAGCAGCGGTTTCTGCACGCAAATCGCCGACAACAGCACGAAATGTCCGACGCCGGCCCGCCGCGCCGCATCCAGCACATTCAGGTGCGCGCGATGGTCGATCGCCCAGGCATCCCTGGGCGAACCGGTGCGCGAGGCCATGCACGACACCACCGCATCGAACCGTTCCCCGGCGAACCCGTCGCGGTCGAGCGACACCGGATCGGCAACATCGACGACCCGCACGCTGGCGCCGGCAAACAGCCGCGCGCTGTCCGCCGGCGCCAGCGATCCGCCGACACCGGCCCGGTGCCGCACAAAACACACCACATCGTATCCGCGCCGCACCAGCGCCGCGACTGTCGCGCGGCCGATCGTGCCGGTGGCGCCGAGCACGCACACCCGCCCGGGTGCGTCCGTTGTCGCTCCGCTGGTGCCCGTCACAGTATGCCCATCCATTCCCACGTCGCCGTTATGCCCGTTCAAACCCCGGAAACAAGGCCTTCGAACACACGGCTGGCACGGATGTTTTCGGCCTCGATCGTCGAGAGCCGATCGGCGCGCAAGGGACCGTCATCGCTTGCGAACAACTGAACCGCCCGGCGCAATCGCGCGGACGCTGGATCAAATTCAGGGTGACGGCCGATAAGTGTGTGAAGTTCGGTTTCAGGATACCACAGCTTTACCCGCGCAATCGACGTTGCTCGATCAACCCCGCCAGGCGAACACTTGTGCCGACCGCGCTGGTGCGCGCGTGGTCGGCGCCGACCGACAGGGCGGTTGCGGCGGCTTCGGCGAACAGGCGGCCGCCGACCGACACCACCAGCAATTCATCGGGCGAAGCGGCGCGGCACTGTTCGACAGTCTGTCCCAGGCGGGCCAGCAGGTGATGACGCGGCAGCGCCTCTGACATCCCGATGTCCACTGCGTCGGGTCGCTGCGCGCGCACCTGTTCCGCAAGCGCCTCGTTGCTGTCGGGAAAAGCGATATCGACCGACCAGCCGGCATTGAAGAACAAGTCCCCCAGCAAGCTCGGTCCCAGCATATGCGGTTCGCCAGGCGCGGTGACGAGCAGAATGCTATAGCGACTCTTGCGGATGCTTTCCGGCGATGGCCGCGAATGAACGGCATGGCCGGCCAGTTGCAACATGCTCAGGCCGATGGTCAGATCGACCTCGCTGCAATCCTCGTTCAGCCAGGCGTCGCCCAGCGCCCGCGCGGTCGGCTCCAGCAGATGCTGGACCAGCGCGTTACCGGCCCAGCCCTGGGCAACCAGATCGCCGATCAGCGCGTTGAGCTGGCTGTCATCGCCGTTGAGCGCGTGACGCGCGGCTGCCGGAATATGATCGACAAGCGGAATCGGCCGCGCCGGGGGCGTTTGCGTGCGCAACCCGCCCCGGTGGTCATACAACTGCATGTCCCAGCCAGAGAACAGGCGGGACGGCACGATATGCTGGCTGATGACCTCGATGCGGCCGTGGCGCGGATCGCTCTGAATCGAGGACCACAGAACTTCGACGGCGGCGGGGGGCCCCTCAAGCGTCTGCAAGTACCGGCCATCGTCATAAAGCAGCATGCCGGTCACGCCGAGGCTGCGATTTCGTCCCTGTGCGGCTGTCACCAGCGACTGAAGTTCGGTTGGTGAAGGGGCGTTTGCCGCCTCGCTACGGTACGTCAGGCTGGCCATCCACTCAACCGCGTTGGCTTCGCTCCGTTCCGCCTGCGTCTGCATCGCATCCTCCTGGTCGTGCGGACCGGATCATCGCGGGCGACTGTGCAAAGCAGACATCTGCACGCATCACAGTTCACCCTGCGGAACACCCACCGCAGTCGTTGTTGCATTACGCGCAGGTCTTAAGGCTTTGGAGTCAATACAAAGCACCACGTCTTGTCGACACCCTGCGCACCAGTACCATCTATCCCACCACCACTGCGCCGTTTACCCGGGGCAGCTTGGGTATGAGGCAAAGACGCAGACACGTCTATTGCCGATCACACCGTTTTCGTTCGAAGCCGACAAGCCGGTTAGCCTTGCCTGACCGCGAGATGTAACATTCGATCATGTCAATCCGCCCGTCAAGCGGGAATCAGGCCAAGCAGACAAAGGCTGGCAAGGTTCCTTTGCACCATGGTGACAACGCCCGGCCGCACTTTTTTCTTGGATAAATTGAACGTAAACAATAATGGACAATTCATGATTCCGTGTTGATAAACAAGGTGTCGCATAGCGGCCCCAGTGGAGAGAACGAGATGACGCAATCTGGATCGAGTGCCCGGTTTGGTGGATTGGTTTTGGCTCTGGCGGTATCCGGTCTGACGCTGGCGGCCTGTTCAAAAAAAGACGATTCTGCAGACTCGACGGTCGTGACGACATCGACCACAACGCCGGCCGCAGACGGCGGCGCCCCCGCTGCCAGCACCACGACCACCGCTGCCGGGCCCGCGCCGGCGGCAGACAACACCGATACCGTCAGCGGCGCGAAATTCGCCAGCTTCACCGGCGATCCGGTCAAGGGCAAAGCCGACTTCACCACTTGCCAGACCTGTCATTCGATCGAGGCCGGCAAGAACATGATCGGACCATCGCTGCATGGCGTTGTCGGCCGTCCCGCCGGGTCGATCGCAGGCTACGCCTATTCGTCTGCGAACAAGAACAGCGGCATTACCTGGACCGACGCAAAACTGTTCCAGTACCTCGAAGCGCCGCAGCGCGTTGTGCCCGGCACGAAGATGACTTTCCCCGGCTGGAGCGACCCGCAGAAGCGCGCCGACGTGATTGCCTATCTCAAATCCAACAGTTGATCAAAAGCGCCCGGCGACTGATATCGCCGGGCGTTATTTCATCCGGCGAGTGCGCCTTGCCAGATCGGCAAGATTGACCGGAAACGACAGCAGCAGCAGCGTCGCGATCCAGCGCCAGTCGAGCCCGGTCAATGCCGCGCGAAGCGCAAGCAACATCAGCGCGCCGGGCCCCAGGCAAAGCAACGCATCGGTCAGGCGCCAATGGGCCCGTGTGACGAGCCAGCCCAGCTCGATGGCGATCACCACCAGCACGATGTCGACCGCATGGCCACTGGCGAACAGCCACATCATGCGCCGAACAGCCACATCATGCGCCGAACAGCCTCATGCGCCGATCACAGCGCTCAGGAAAACGGTCCGTTCAGATGAACGATCGTCATGTTCAGATAGGCTGCGAAAGTCACCCACAACAAATAGGGTAACAGCAGCACGGCACCGGTCATCGATCGCCGCCAGGTGATGATGATCAGCGCCAGCACCGACAGCCACAGCCCGAGCGACTCGATGACCGCCCAATCGGGGCGGTGCAGCCGAAAGAACAACGTGCTCCACAGGATATTGAGGAAGCCGTTGAGCGCAAACATGCCCAGCAACCATTCGCGTTCTCGCCAAGTCGCGGTGGCGAGCCAGCCGGTCACCCCGGCCAGCGCGGTGAACGCATAGATCGCCATCCACGCCACGCCATAGGCGGCGTCGGGCGGCGCCCAGCGCGGCTGATTCAGGCTGTGATACCAGGGTCCGATCTCGGTCATCGTCGCCCCCACCACCGCGACCGTCGAGGCGGCTATGGATGCGATGATAATGGGAAACAGGCCGGCCCGGCTCATCTGGCAAAGCCCGCAGTCTGCAGCAGATGGCGCATGTCTTTCACGAAAATGCGCAAATAGGCGATCGGATTGGAGTAGACGAGTTTCTTGTTCATATACGCTGGCCACATCATCTTCTGCACGTCGCGATCCTCGCACATCGTCACAAAGCGTTCGCGGCGACGATCGTTGTGGTACCAGAAGTATTGCATGATCCCAAGAATCCAGAACACCTGCCCATGCGCCCGCATAAACCGGCGACGCGCCTGCCGCAGCGCTTTGGGCTTGCCCGTCACCAGAAACGCCCCGACAGCGCTTGCCGCTTCGCGTCCCGCCACCATCGCGTAATAGATGCCTTCGCCCGATGCCGGCGCGACGACTCCGGCGGCGTCGCCTGTGACCAGCACATCGCGGCCATTGTCCCACCGTCGCAAGGGGCGCAGCGGGATCGGCGCGCCCTCGGACCGGATCGTTTGGCAATCGCCCAATCCCTCGCGCGCGCGCAGCCTGCCGACCGCATCGCGCAGGCGGAAACCCTTCTGCGCGCTGCCGATACCGACGCTTGTGGTATCGCCATGGGGAAAGACCCAGCCATAGAAATCGGGCGACAGCGCTTCCTGATAGAATACGTCGCACCGCGTGCGATCGAATGTGGCGTCGTTGGCGGCGGGCGAACGGATGATCTCGTGATAGGCGAACACACACGGCATGCGCTCGGCCCCCGACAGGGTTGCACGGGCTACCCGCGACCGCGCGCCGTCGGCACCGATCACGCAGCGCGTGGCGACACGGTGTTCGGCCCCGTCATCCAGCCCGATATAGACCACCACCGCGCCGCCGTTCTCGTCGCGCTCGATCCGGTCGAATTTGCCGGTGCGGCGTTCCGCCTGCGCCGCCGCTGCGCGTTCGCGCAACCATTCGTCGAAACTGTCGCGATCGACCATCCCGACGAACGCTTCGCCGCCATAGCGATCGACCGGCATGTCCACGACATTGTCGGATGGCGCAATCATGCGCGCGGCGACCACGCGGCCAACAATCAGATGATCGGGGATCGCGAAATCGCGAATCAGGCGGGGCGGGATCGCCCCTCCGCATGGCTTGATCCGTCCGGCGCGGTCGAGCAACAGCACGCGATGACCGGCCAGCGCAAGATCGGTCGCGGCTGTCGCTCCGGCTGGACCGCCGCCGACAACGACACAGTCATAAACGGTGCTCATGCCGGTGACGGCATCGGCTGCGCGCGCCGCGCCGTGCCGCGCAGCGCGAGCGAGGCGGCGACAAGAAACAACAGCGCCTGAACGGCGAAGACGATCATGAACGTCCTGGACGTCGATCCGATCAACGCGCGGCCCAGATCGAGACCGACCGCGCCGACCAGCCCACCCAGCGCGAACGCGATCGCCTGCGCGGCGCCCCACACGCCCATGCGCATGCCTTCGCGGTGCCCGCCATCGGCGCCTGCCAGGCCCATCATCGCACCAATCGCAGAGACCGCGAACACGCCGTTGGCAACGCCCAGCGCGGCGACGTTGGCGGCAAGCGGCCAGCCCGGCCCGGTTCGCGCCGCCAGCACCAGCCCGGCCAGTGTCAGCGCAGAACCGATGCAGCCGCCGACGATCCACCGCCGCATTCCCTCCAGCGTTCGCTTGCCGACCGCGCTGCCGCCAACGCCGACCAGAATCATCCCACCCAGCACCCCGGCGTGCAGCACCCCGGCAAGCTGGGTCGACTGGCCGGGCGTAAAGCCGAACAGCAGGCCGGCGAAAGGTTCGAGAATCAATTCCTGCATCGAATAGGCAAACATCGACAGAAAGACGAACACCGTGAAGCGACGGGCGTCGTCGTCGGCCATCATCTGGCGCAACGCGGCACCGAATTTTTGCGCAGGCGCGCGCGTGGCGGCGACCGGCGCGATCGACCGGCGTCCCTCGATCCCCCAAACCCCCAGCATGGCGATTACGAACGCGCCGCCGGCTACGCCGCTGACGACTTTCGCCAGCCTGGGCAGAGAGAACGGATCGATCAGCGCACCGGCGACCCCGGCGGTGACAACGATCCCGGTAATCATCATGATCCAGGTTATCGATGCCGCCGCCGCGCGGCGTTCGGGCGTAACCCGCATCGCCAGCAGCGCCAGCAACGAAGTTCCCGCCGCACCGACCCCGGCACCGATCAATGAAAAGGCAAAGATGGCAAGCGGCAGCCCCCACGCCGAGTGCGCCGCGAGCAGGTCGAGCGCGGCGATCGCCACCACCGCACCTGTCGCAAGCGTGGCCATGCCCAGCACGATCCACGGCGTCCGCCGACGTCCGCGATCAGAGCCATGCCCCCAGACCGGCCGCGACAATTGCACCGCATAATGCCATGCGACAAGCCCCGCCGGCAGAGCTGCCGGCAGCGCATATTCCACCACCATCACCCGGTTGAGCAGCGATGTCGCCAGCATCACGATCGCCCCGATCGCCGACTGCACCAGGCCCAGCCGCACAATCCCCAACCAGCCCAGCGGCGGCGGGTTCACAGCCCCATGACCCCGCCAAGCCCAAAGGCCGAGGCCAACATGCCGAACACATAGAGCGTCGTCCCGGTGGCATTGTACCACGGCGTATGGGCGCGCGGATCGCTGAGCAGCCGGCGCATCAGAACCAGTTGCCCGACCAGCAGCAGCGCGACGATTGCCGGGGCAATCCGATGCCCCCAATGCGCCAGCAACGCGACAACGATCGCTTGTGGCACGGCCATCACCACGCAGGCCAGCCGGGCCGCCGGGCCGACGCCGAGCACGACCGGCAACGACCGCAACCCGGTCGCGCGGTCGCCCTCTACCGCTTTGAAATCGTTCAGCGTCATGATGCCGTGCGCGCCAAAGCTATAAAGCGCCAGGATAATCAGGACCTCGCGCCCCGGCAGGGCGCCGGCCATCACGCTCGCGCCGGTAAACCACGTCAGCCCTTCATAGGTGAGCGCGACCACCGCCGGGCCCCAGATGCCGCTGACTTTGAAACGGAACGGTGGCGCGCTGTAGCCCCATGCACAGATCAGCCCCACGCATGTCGCCCCGACCACCCACGGCCCGGTCGTCCATGCCACGAACAGCGACAAAAACGTGCCGATGATCGCGATCCACAACCCCCAGCGACCCGCGATACGGCCCGAGGGAATGGGACGTTCCGGCTGGTTGATCGCGTCGACATGGCGATCGAACCAGTCGTTCACCGCCTGGCTCGTTCCGCACACCAATGGACCCGACAACAACACGCCAGCGATCAGGAACGGCCACCGGTTGGCGATCGGCACGCCCGACGACACCACGCCGCACATGAACGCCCACATCGGCGGAAACCAGGTAACCGGTTTGAGCAGTTCGAGGACATCGCGCGGGTTTGGCAGCGGTGCGCTGAGTCTGGAGGTGCCGGTGGAAGCCATGTGTGGAAAGCTATGCTCCACACCCCTGTGCGTCAAATCGAATTTACAGTTTGCACTGTAAAGTTTGCTTCGTCAGCCAGAGCTAACGCTCGCCGGGCATCTGGTTGCCCAAGCCATGACGGTGAAGCTTCGAATAGAGACTTTGACGGCTGACGCCGAGAATTTCTGCCGCTGATGCGCGGTTGTCGGACGTATAGGCCAGCGCCGCCTCGATGCAGAGCCGTTCGATCATGTCGGTGCTTTCGCGCACGATCTCTTTCAGCGACATCCGGCCCACCAGTTCGGTCAACTGGTCAACCGAACGCGGCACGTCGCGCGTCGTTACCGGGGCATCGCGCAGGCGCCGCTCCACGCTGCGGATGGTGAAGCCATAGCAATCCTTGCTGTCCATCGCCGCAATCACGCCGGAAACCTCGATTTCCTCTTGCGCGCCCGCCGCCCCGCGCATGATCGTGGCGACATTGCGCACCGAGCCATGTTCGCGCACCTGGCCGACAATCAGTTCAAGGTCGATGCCGGGACGGCCGAGCCAGGTGCCAAGACGCGCGCCGACCACCCGGTCGGTCGACGGCATTTCGGCCAGTTCGACAAACGCCGCATTGGCGGTCAGCACTTTGAGATCGCGATCCACCAGCACAAAGGCGTCGGGCATCCGCTCGACCACATCGCTCAACGTGGTGTCGAAACGGCGCTCTGCCACCCCGGCGACGGTCGGTTCGATACGAACGATCAGCATCGGCGTGCGCGATTGACGGAACAGACGCGCCGAAAACCGCGCTTCGCCGCGTCGATCGTTCAATTGCAGCACGACCGGGTCAAGATCGTCGGCCGCCTCGGCCGCGCCGAAATAGGCGATCAGATCGTCGCGCTGTTCCGGCACGACAACCGCACTGGCCAGATTGCCGATCAACGCCCCCTCGCGCGCATCGAGCAGGCGATGCGCCGCCGGATTGGCTTCGCGGATGCGGCGGGTCTGGCCATCGACAATCAGCACCGGTTCGGACGCCATGTCGAACAACAGACGATACCGGGTCTCGGCCTGGCGCAGGCGAATGTAATCGCGCTCCAGCGATTGCTGTGTCTGTAGCAGGCGTTGCTGCATCACCGCAGACGCGCGCATGTCCCGACCGATCGCAATCAGGCGCTCACTGTCGCCAAGCGCCATCACCATATAGCGGACCGGCACATCGCCGCCTGCCGCAGGATGGTTGACCTGGCGCCAGCGCGGCGGCGTCGCGGTCTTGGCGGCCTGCAGCATTTCGAGGGCTTTGGGCCGGCTTTCCACCGTCATCGTCTCGGCCCAGGATTCGCCGACCCAATCGGCAAAACCATGGTTGGCAAGATCGCCCTGCGACACCGCAACGTCGAGAATCGCCCCGTCCTCGCTCAGGATAAAGGTCACGTCGCCCACCGCCGCGAGCAGCGAGGCGGCAACGCCCGCAGGCAGCAATCCCGGCAAGGCGCCGGGAGTTGCGAAGACCGTGTTCCGGGAAGGGGCGATATGCTGGCTCATCGACGAGCGACGCACTCCAAACGAAAGTCAACTATAAGGCGCAGCAGCCCATTCGCGTTCGCGGACGAGTTCGCTAGCCACCTTCGGCGCATGTCTGGCATCGCGGGCCGTACCATCGGCACCGACTTGCAAGGCGAGACCTGGATCCGCGCTGATGATGCCGCCCCCGACCATCACACAGACTCGCGGATTTCTCGAAATATTCCGCAGTGCAACAATAATCGAAGGCAGGCGCGCAATATGGCAGTCGCGACTGACGGTCAATCCGATTATATCGAACCACTCATTCTCCACCCGCTTCAACAGATCAGAGATTTCTCCGTCGCCAAGCCGATCGGTCAACCATCCTTCATGCCGAAAAATCTCGTCGATCATGATGGTCCCGAAACTGTGCTGATCGCCTGGCATCGAAGCAAACAGCGCGCGGCGGCCTCCGGCGACGGGCGGTCGATCGGCCGGCAGGCGTCCGGCGATTTCCTGAACAACCTCCTGCAAACGCCACAAACCCATCGTCACATCGACGAAGTCGCAAAGATCATCATTCCATAACGTGCCAAGCAATCGCGCGGTCGGCGCCAGCAGATCGACCAGCAATGTCTCGAAATCGACGCCACGACCCAGGATCGCTTCGACATGGACAAGCAGGGCATCGGCTTCGACTTGCATGACCAGCGGCACGAAGGCCTGCACCTCGTCGGCACCGATCACGGTGCCCAACTCCATCCGATCGGCGCAATGGGATTGTGTCGCATGTGCGACCATCATGCGCGGGATGATCTCGCTTTCGATCAGCGTCGACAGCGAGCGTGCGTGGTCTTCATCGCAATGCATGCGAAAGGCCGCAAGGCTGATCGGCTCCGGGGCAAATCCTGGATCGAAGATACAACCGTTGCCCCCCGGCGTCTGGTCCTCACATCGGTTCATCGATGCCATACGCGGCTCTCCCAGCCTGACCGACACTTGGGTCCATGTCACCGGACGTGGATGTCCGCCCCGCGACTCGCAGCCTATGCCCGTTGCGACCAACTGGCAACAGTCAACGTCCTCTCGGGCAAAAAAGTGTCATAGTTTTTGGACGTCAAATTTTGTTGACACATCGAGAAGGAGGGCTAATCTTCGAAAACAAGCAAACGGGCAGGTGAGAAGCGATGCGGGCGAACAACCCTCAATTCTCAGATACAAAGAGCGGGGCCACCGCGCCGCTCTACACGCCCGAAGAGCGTATCCGCCGCGATTCGACGCGCTGGACGCTGGTGCAGGGCATTCTGGCACCGATTCAGTTCCTGATATTCCTGATCAGCCTGGGCCTGGTGCTGCGCTACCTCGAAACCGGCCATGGCGCTGCGGCGGCGACGGCATCGATCGTCGCCAAGACGTTCACGCTCTACACGATCATGATCACCGGCTCGATCTGGGAAAAGGTCGTGTTCGGCAAATGGCTGTTCGTCCCGGCCTTCTTTTGGGAGGACGTGTTCAGCATGCTGGTGCTGGCACTGCACACCGCCTATCTGGTGGCGCTGATCGGCGGCTATGGCACCGAACGCGGGCGCATGCTGCTCGCGCTGGCGGCTTATGCGACCTATGCGATCAATGCGACGCAGTTCATTCTGAAACTGCGCGCCGCACGCCTGCAAGCGGTGCCCGCAAATATGGCGCTGGCGGCATGACCCCGGCCCTGCCCACTGCCACATCGCCCGCCATGCCCGGCTGCCTCGACGCGCCGGTTCTGCGCCAGCGCGGCCAGCGCGAAGTGTTCTGCGGACTGACCGGCATCATCTGGCTGCACCGCAAAGTCCAGGATGCGTTCTTTCTCGTTGTCGGCTCGCGCACTTGCGCGCATCTGCTGCAATCGGCGGCGGGCGTGATGGTGTTCGCCGAACCCCGGTTCGGCACCGCGATCATCGAAGAGCGCGATCTGGCCGGGATGGCCGACTGCAACGAAGAGCTCGACCGGGTGGTCGATCGCCTGCTGGCGCGGCGCCCCGACATCAAGCTGCTGTTTCTTGTCGGTTCCTGCCCGTCGGAAGTCATCAAGCTCGATCTGTCGCGCGCCGCCGCCCGCCTGTCGGTCAAGCATGCCGGGGCGACCAGGATCCTCAACTATTCAGGCTCCGGGATCGAGACGACATTCACCGAGGGGGAGGACGCCTGCCTCGCCTCGCTGGTTCCCGAACTGCCGGCGGACGCCTCGACCGCGCCGGCGCTGATGATTGTCGGCGCGCTGCCCGATGTCGTCGAAGACCAGTTTCTGCGGCTGTTTGCAGAGCTTGGCATCGCCACCGTCCATTCGCTGCCGGCCCGCCGGTCGGACGCAATGCCCCCGGTCGGGCCAAACACGCGGTTCCTGCTGGCGCAACCATTCCTGGGCGAGACCGCCCGCGCGCTGGAAGATCGCGGCGCCATCCGGCTCGACGCACTGTTTCCGTTCGGGGCAGAGGGCACCACGAGTTGGCTGCACGCCGCGGCACAGGCGTTCGACATCGACGAAATGCACTTTCGCCGCGTGATCGCCCCCGGCCGCGAGCGTGCCAAGCGGGCAATGGCCCACAGCCGCACCCGGCTTGAAGGCAAGCGCATCACGTTTCTGCCCGACTCGCAACTCGAAGTGCCGCTGGCGCGCTTTCTGGCCAATGAACTGGGGATGCGGCCGGTCGAAGTCGGCACGCCCTATCTCCATCGCCGCCACCTCGCGCAGGAACTGGCGCTGCTGCCCAGCGACACGCTGATCAGCGAAGGCCAGGATGTCGATCTGCAACTGGACCGCGTCCGCGCCGCGCAGCCCGATCTGACGGTCTGCGGCCTTGGCCTTGCCAACCCGCTCGAAGCCGAAGGGCTGACGACCAAGTGGGCGATCGAACTGGTCTTTTCGCCGATCCACGGTTTCGACCAGGCGGGCGATCTTGCCGAACTTTTTGCGCGTCCGCTGCGGCGGCGCGATGTGTTGAGGGTCTGATGCAACTGACCGTCTGGACATACGAGGGACCTCCTCATGTTGGCGCGATGCGGATCGCCACCGCGATGGAGGGCGTCCATTACGTGCTCCACGCGCCGCAGGGCGACACATATGCCGACCTGCTGTTCACGATGATCGAGCGCAGGGCCAAGCGGCCACCGGTAACTTATACGACATTTCAGGCGCGCGATCTGGGCAAGGACACCGCCGAACTGTTTCAAAAGGCGGTGCGCGACGCCTTTGCCCGCTTTGCACCGCAGGCGATGCTGGTGGGCGCGTCGTGCACGGCCGAACTGATCCAGGACGATCCCGCCGGCCTGGTCGAGGCGATGGGGCTGCCCTGCCCGGTCGTTCCGCTCGAACTGCCAAGCTATCAGCGCAAGGAAAACTGGGGCGCGGCGGAAACGTTTTACCAACTCGCCCGCAAAATGTGCGCGGGGACGACTTTTGTGCCGCGCGCCGAGGGGGCCAGACCGCGAGCCAATATCCTCGGCCCGACCGCGCTCGGTTTTCGCCATCGCGACGATGTGATCGAGATCACGCGGCTGCTCGAAACGCTTGGCATCGCGGTCAATGTCACCGCCCCGCTGGGCGCGACCCCCGCCGATCTGGCGCGGCTGGGCGAGGCCGATTTCAACATTTGTCTCTATCCCGAAATCGCCGACACGACCTGCCTCTGGCTCGAACGCCAGTTCGGTCAGACGACCGTGCGCACCGTGCCGATCGGCCATGGCGCAACACGCGATTTCATTGCCGAAGTGTCGGCCCTGGCGGGTGTCGATCCGACCGCGGCACTCAACACTTCGAATCTGCCGTGGTGGAGCCGGTCGGTCGATTCGACCTATCTAACCGGCAAGCGGGTGTTTATCTTTGGCGATGCGACCCATGCGATCGCCGCCGCCCGCGTCGCCCGCGACGAACTGGGTTTCGAAATCGTCGGACTCGGTTGCTACAACCGCGAATTCGCCCGCGATCTGCGCGATGCGGCCAAGCTGTACGGTGTCGAACCGCTGATCACCGACGATTACCTCGCGGTCGAGGACGCCATCCAGGCGGCGCAACCCGAACTCGTGCTTGGCACGCAAATGGAGCGGCACATCGCCAAGCGGCTGCGCATCCCCTGCGCGGTCATTTCGGCACCGGTCCATGTGCAGGATTTCCCCGCGCGCTATTCGCCGCAAATGGGATTCGAGGGCGCGAACGTGCTGTTCGACACCTGGGTCCATCCACTGGTGATGGGACTGGAAGAGCATCTGCTGACGATGTTCCGCGACGATTTCGAATTCAGCGATGCGGCGGGCGCATCGCATCTGGGGCATGGCTCGGCGCCGGCAAAGCCGCACGACGTCACCGCCGAGCCCGTGGCCGAACCGATTCACGATCTTCCCATCGCCGCGTCCGGCTGGTCGCCCGAGGCGGAGAAGGAACTTCTCAAGATCCCGTTCTTCGTGCGTGGGAAAGCACGGCGGAACACCGAGCGCTATGCCACCGAGCAGGGCATCGCCGCCATTACGCTCGCCACGCTCTATGACGCGAAGGCGCATTATGCCCGCTAGTACAGCAACCTCGGCCCGCCCCATTCCGGTCAGAGTCGTGATCATTACGCTCGACAACCATCTGTCGGGCGCGGTCACACGGGCACAGGAACACTTTGCCCGCACCTGCCCCGGCGTGACGATCGGCTTTCACGCCGCCGCCGACTGGGAAGAAAAGCCGGAAACGCTCGAAGCCGCCCGCGCCGATATCGCGCAAGGCAACATCATCCTGATGACGATGCTGTTCCTTGAGGATCACATCCGCGCCGTCTTGCCGCAACTGACCGCGCGTCAGAACCAGTGCGATGCGATGATCGGGCTGATGTCGGCTGCCGACATCGTCAAGCTGACGCGCATGGGCGACTACCGGATGGACAAGCCCGCGACCGGGCTGCTGTCGATCATCAAGAAAATGCGCGGCACCAACAAGGCCGGGGCCAGTTCCGGCGCGGGGCAGATGGCAGTGCTGCGGCGCCTGCCCAAATTGCTGAAATTTGTGCCGGGCACCGCGCAGGACGTGCGCAGCTATTTCCTGACGATGCAATATTGGCTGGCCGCGTCGGACGACAACGTGTTCGACATGATCCGCGCGCTGGTCGATCGCTATGCCGATGGCGAGCGCCGCCCGCTACGCGGCACGATGAAGGCCGAACTGCCGCGCGATTATCCGGAAGTCGGCGTCTATCACCCCGCCCTGGCGCAGCGCATGGCCCGTACCGTTACCGAACTACCGCGCCGCCGCGCGCCGCGCGGAACGGTCGGGCTGCTGATGCTGCGGTCTTACGTGCTGGCCAAGGATGCCGCCCATTATGACGGCGTGATCGCCGCCATGGAGGCACGCGGACTGAACGTCATCCCGGCCTTTGCCGGTGGGCTCGACGGGCGTCCGGCGATCGAAGAGCTGTTCATGAAGGACGGCGTCGCCACGGTCGACGCGGTGGTCAACCTGACCGGTTTCAGCCTGGTCGGTGGCCCGGCCTACAACGACACCGCCGCAGCAGAGGCAGTGCTGAGCAAACTCGACCGGCCCTACATTGCCGCCCACCCGGTGGAGTTCCAGACGCTGCAAGCCTGGGGTGCAAATCGTCAGGGGCTGTTGCCGCTCGAATCGACAATGATGATCGCCATCCCCGAACTTGACGGCGGCACCGTGCCGATGGTGTTCGGCGGGCGTTCCGACGGTTCGGAAACGCCCTGCACCGGCTGCCAGCGCGGCTGTACTTTCCCCGCATCGGGCCAGGTGCGCGCGATGCAGACCTGCGCCGAACGCGCCGAAATGCTTGCCGCCCGCGTGCTCAAGATCGTCGAACTGCGCCGCGCGGCCAACGCCGACAAGCGGGTCGCGGCGGTCCTGTTCAATTTCCCGCCCAATGCCGGCGCGGCCGGGACCGCACAGTTCCTCGCCGTGTTCGAATCGCTGCATGCAACGCTCAAGCGGCTCGATCGCGAAGGCTACACGGTCGACGTGCCTGCCTCGGCGGACGACGTGCGCGAACGTATCCTCGGCGGCAACGCCGCACGTTATGGCACAGAGGCCAATGTTCACGCCCGCGTCAGCGCAGACACGATCGTTGCCCGCGAAACCTGGCTGAAAGAGATCGAGGCCGCCTGGGGCCCCGCCCCCGGCAAACTGCAATCGGATGGCACTTGCGTGCAGATCCTGGGCGCGCAATTCGGCAACGTGTTCGTCGGCATCCAGCCCGCGCTCGGTTACGAGGGCGATCCGATGCGGTTGCTGTTCGAAGGCCGCTTTGCTCCGACTCATGCCTTTGCCGCGTTCTATCGCTGGCTCAAGGACGATTTCCGCGCCCACGCCGTGCTGCATTTCGGCACGCATGGCAGCCTGGAATTCATGCCCGGCAAACAGACCGGGCTGAGCGCAGAATGCTGGCCCGACCGGTTGATCGGCGATCTTCCCAACATCTATCTCTATGCCGCGAACAATCCGTCGGAAGGCGTGCTTGCCAAGCGTCGTTCGGGCGCCACACTGGTCAGCTATCTGACCCCGGCGCTGACCAATTCGGGCGTCTACAAGGGCCTCGCCGAGTTGAAGGCGTCGGTCGACCGCTGGCGTCAGGCCGAACCGGGCAGCGACGAACTGGCCGATCTAGCCGAACTGATCGGTGACCAGGCAAGCGCGCTCGATCTCGACGGCAGCGACATCGCCGCTCTGGCCGCGCGCCTGTATGAAATCGAACGCGAACTGATCCCGCAAGGGCTGCACGTCGCTGGCGCCGCCGCAACGCGCGAAGAACGGATCGACATGATCGCCGCTTCGGCCAGCGCACGCGGCGCACTGCTGTCGGCGGACACGATCGAAGCCATTGTTGCCGGCACGATCAGGCTCGACACCCCGCTGTTGAAGGAGATGGCCGCGCTCAACACCGCGTTGTCGACGAACGGAGAGCTCGACGGCGTGGTCCGCGCGCTGAACGCGCAATATATCCATCCGGTCAGCGGCGGCGACTTGCTGCGCACGCCCGAAATCCTGCCGACCGGCCGCAACATCCACGGCTTCGATCCGTTCCGCCTGCCGTCGACTTATGCGGTCAAGGATGGCGCAGCGCAGGCGCAACGGCTGATCGATCGCAGCCTGGCCGATTCGGGCCATATCCCCGAGACGGTGGCGATGGTGCTGTGGGGCACCGACAATCTGAAAAGCGAAGGCGCGCAGATTGCCCAAGCCATGGCGCTGATGGGCGCGCGCCCGCGCTTTGACAGTTACAACCGGCTCGCCGGTGCCGAGCTGGTCAGCCTGGCGGAACTGGGTCGCCCGCGCATCGATGTGGTCGTCACGCTGTCGGGCGTGTTCCGCGATCTGCTGCCGCTGCAGACGCGCATGTTGGCCGAGGCCGCGTTGCTCGCCGCGCAAGCCGACGAACCGGCCGAGCTGAACTTCATCCGCCGCCACAGTCTGGCGCACCAGTCCGAACACGGCTGCGACATCCAGACCGCCGCCTTGCGCGTGTTTTCCAATGCCGAAGGGGCATACGGCGCCAATGTCAATCTGATGATCGACAACGGCGGCTGGACCGATCCCGACGAACTCGCCGACAGCTTCGAACGGCAAAAGGGCTATGCCTATGGCGTCAAGGGCGCTCCGGTGCGTCAGGCCGCCGTGCTCGCCTCGGCGCTCAAGACGGTCGATTGCGCCTATCAGAATCTGGAAAGTGTCGAATTGGGGATCACCACGATCGACCAGTATGTCGACACCCTGGGCGGGATCAGCCGCGCCGTCACCCGCGCCAAAGGCGGCCAGACCGCACCAGTCTATATCGGCGACCAGACCCAAGGGTCGGGCAAAGTCCGCTCGTTGCAGGAACAGGTCGCGCTCGAAACCCGCACCCGCATCCTCAATCCGGTCTGGACCGAGGGCCTGTTGCGCCACGGTTACGAGGGCGTGCGCCAGATCGAGGGCAGCGTCACGACAACGATGGGCTGGTCGGCGACCACCGGCGAAGTCGATCCCTGGGTCTATCAGCGGATCGGCGAGACTTATGTGCTCGACGCCGAAATGCGCGAACGGATCGCCGCGCTCAATCCCCGCGCGGCGGCACGCGTCGCCAACCGGCTGATCGAAGCAAGCGAACGCAATTACTGGCAACCCGACGCGGCGACGCTCGCCGCACTCCATGCCGCCAGCGATGAACTCGAGGATCGTCTCGAGGGTGTCGTCGCGGTGGCGGCATAAAGGAACAGATGATGGCTCTATTTGATCCCCCCGCACGTCGCCGCGACATGATTGGCCAGGACGGCGAAGGCAGCGTCCAGGTCAAGCTCGACCCCAACGACAAGATCGGCACGGCCAAAGTGTTCGCGGTCTATGGCAAGGGCGGGATCGGCAAGTCGACGACGTCGTCCAACTTGTCCGCCGCGTTCTCGCTGCTGGGCAAGCGGGTGCTGCAGATCGGTTGCGATCCCAAGCATGACAGCACGTTCACGCTGACCAAGAAACTGATGCCGACGGTGATCGACGTGCTCGAAACGGTCGAGTTCCATGCCGAAGAATTGCGGCCCGAAGATTACATGTTCGAAGGCTATAACGGCGTGATGTGTGTCGAGGCCGGCGGCCCGCCGGCCGGCACCGGCTGTGGCGGCTATGTCGTCGGACAGACGGTCAAGCTGCTGAAACAGCACCATCTGCTCGAAGAAACCGATGTCGTGCTGTTCGACGTGCTGGGCGACGTCGTGTGCGGCGGTTTTGCCGCCCCGTTGCAGCATGCCGAAAGCGCACTGGTTGTCGCGTCGAACGATTTCGACAGCATCTTTGCGATGAACCGCATCATGGCGGCGATCCAGGCCAAGTCCAAGAATTACGCCGTGCGGATGGCCGGCATGATCGCCAACCGCTCGGCCGGGACCGACGAGATCGATCGGTTCAACGAAGCGACCGGCCTGAAGCGTCTGGCGCATTTCCCCGATCTCGATGCGATCCGTCGCTCGCGCCTGAAGAAATGCACGCTGTTCGAGATGGATTCGACCCCCGAAGTCGACGCCGCCTGCCTGGAATACAAGCGTCTGGCCGCGCAACTGTGGGCGGGCTGCGAACCGCTTGACGCCAAGCCGATGAAAGATCGCGAGATCTTTGAATTCCTGGGATTTGAATGAGATGACGACGGCAACCTATGATCGGTTCCGCGGGAACCTCGAAACCTATTTCGACCGCACCGCAGCGAAAGCGTGGGAGCAACTGACGTCCGACGCACCAGTCAGCGGCATCCGCGCGACGGTGCGCGCCGGACGAACCGAAATGCGCAACACGTTGCTGTCGTGGCTGCCCGCCGACATGCGCGGGCTGCGTCTGCTCGATGCCGGATGCGGCACCGGCGCGCTTGCGGTCGAGGCGGCGCAGCGGGGCGCCCACGTCGTGGCGATCGATGTCGCCGGTAGCCTGGTGGCGATCGCGCGCGATCGCGCACCGGCCGGGCTGACGATCGACTGGCGGGTCGGCGACATGCTCGATCCGGCATTGGGGCAGTTCGATCATGTCGTCGCGATGGATTCGCTGATTCATTACAAGCCGCATGACATCGTCGGCGCGGTCACGCGCCTCGCCGCGAACACGCGCGGATCGATCGCGCTGACGTTCGCGCCCCGCACGCCGCTGTTGATGGCGATGCTCGGCATGGGCCGGCTGTTTCCGCGCGCGGACAAGTCGCCGGCGATCCTGCCGGTGCGCGATCGTCATCTGCGCGCGCTGATCCAGGACGCCATCCCGAACGCCCGGATCGGCCGCGACCGCCGTATTTCGGCAAGTTTCTACACCAGCCATGCTTTGGAGGTTGTGACGCGATGAGCTATCTGGTTGCCCTCAAGGCCTCGCTGGCGCCTGAACCCGGCCGGATCACCCGGATCGAGAGCCTGAAGACCGGCGCGTTCTGGAACCGGCTCGGCACGCGTTTCCTGCCGTTTGCCGATGCCGCGACCGAGGATCTGCCGCTGGGTCGCATCCTGCGCCTGTCGCTGTTCCAGGTATCGGTGGGCATGGCGGCGGTCTTGCTGACCGGCACGCTGAACCGCGTGATGATCGTCGAACTCGGCATGTCGGCCAGCCTGGTCGCGGTGATGGTGTCGCTGCCCCTGCTGTTCGCGCCGTTGCGCACGCTGATTGGATTCAAGTCCGATCATCACGCCTCTTTGCTCGGCTGGAAGCGCGTTCCCTATATCTGGTTCGGCACGCTGTTGCAGTTCGGCGGACTGGCGATCCTGCCCTTTGCACTGCTGGTGATGACCGGTGGCGGTACGGGACCGGCGTTTATCGGTCATATGGGCGCGGTCGCCGGCTTTCTGCTGGTCGGCGCGGGCATGCACACCACCCAGACCGCCGGACTGGCGCTCGCCACCGATCTCGCGCCCGAACACGCGCGGCCACGCGTCGTCGCGCTGCTTTACGTCATGCTGCTGATCGGCACGATGATCAGCGCGATCGTGATCGGCCGCCTGCTCACCAATTTCACGCCGACCAGGCTGGTCCAGATCGTCCAGGGTGCGGCGGCGCTGACGATGATCCTCAACGTGATAGCCTTGTGGAAACAGGAAGCGCGCAACCGCGCGGCGACCGCCGTGCGCGCAATTCAGCCGGCCTTCCGCGAGATCTGGGCGGTGTTCATCGCGCGGCCAAAGACGATGCGCCTGCTGGTGACGGTGGGCCTTGGCGCGGCGGCGTTCACCATGCAGGACGTGTTGCTCGAACCCTATGGTGGCCAGGTTCTCGGCCTGTCGGTGGGCGCCACCACCGCGCTGACCGCGCTGTGGGCAGTCGGCATGCTGTCGGGCTTTGCCTATGCGGCGCGCAACCTTGGTGAAGGCGGCGGCGATCCGCACCGGCTGGCCGGGTTCGGCGGCGTCGCCGGGATCGGCGCCTTCCTGCTCGTGCTGTTTGCCGGACCGCTCCACTCGGTGGCGCTGCTCGAAATCGGCGCGACGTTCATCGGGCTTGGCGGCGGACTGTTTTCGGTCGGCACGCTGACGGCGGCGATGGCCATTTCCGACGAAGAGGCACTCGACGGACGCACCGGGCTGGCACTTGGCGCCTGGGGCGCGGTGCAGGCGACCTGCGCCGGTCTGGCCATCGCGGTCGGTGCCTTTGCGCGCGACCTGGTATCGAACGCCGCGATCGCCGGCCGTCTCGGACCAACGCTGGCCGGGCCGTCGACCGGCTATGCCTTCGTCTATAGCACGGAAATTGTTTTGCTTTTCGCCACATTGATCGCGCTCGGGCCGCTTGTCCGGAACGATACCACCCAACCCGTTGCTGGCAGCACGCGCTTCGGCCTGACGGAATTTCCGATTTGAAAGGGGAAATCTCATGCATCCCAGTCTGACTCCGGGGATCGATGTCGCTCTGCTTGTGTTCTGGGCGTTCCTGCTGTTCTTCACCTGCCTGATCTTCTACCTCCGTCGCGAGGATCGTCGCGAAGGCTATCCGCTGGAAGACGAGGCCACCGGTCGGGTGCAGATCCCTGGCGGCGTGCTGAGCACCGCAGCAACGAAATCGTTCCTGCTGCCGTTCGGTCATGGCATTGTCACCGCCCCGACCAAAGGTCGTGAACCGTTCAATATAGCCGCGCGGCGTACCGAGCGCTCGCCCGGAGCGCCCTATCGACCGACCGGCAATCCGCTGGTCGACGGCATCGGCCCGGCGGCCTGGGCGGATCGCGCCAAGCGGCCCGATCTCGACATGGAGGGCCATCCGCGCATCGTCCCGCTGGGCAGCGCCATCGGTTTCAGCATCGCGCGCGAAGATTCGGATCTGTCCGGCTGGCCGGTGATCGGCGCCGATGGTGCGATCGCGGGCCGGGTCAGCGGGCTGTGGATCGACAAGGCCGATCGTCTGGTCCGTTATATCCAGTTGGCTGACGAAGGCGGCCCCTTGCTGGCGCCGATCACGATGGCGAAAATCGATCGTCGCAGGCGCCGGGTGGTGATCGACGCGATCAACGCCGCGCAATTCGCGGGCGTGCCACGCCTCGAAGCGACCGACCAGATCACGCTTTACGAAGAAGAGCGCGTGCAGGCCTATTTCGGCGGCGGCTATCTCTATGCCAACGCCGGACGTCAGGAGCCATTGCTGTGAACGAGTATGAAAACGAGCCGATCCGGGGGCTGCCCGGCCTGCTTCCGGCGGGAGAGGAAATCCTCTGGCAGGGCGCACCCGACTGGGGGATGCTGGCACGGACCGCGTTCAGCACGCGCATCGTGGCGGGCTATTTCACGCTGTTGGCCGGCTGGGCCCTGGCCAGCGCGTGGCTGCGGCATGGCAGCTATGTCGGCTTCGAGATGACGGCCGCGCTCGGCGCGATCGGTCTTGCGCTGCTGCACGTGCTGGCGTTGCTGGCCGCGAAGACCACGGTCTATACGCTTACCAACCGTCGGGTCGTGCTGCGGTTTGGCATCGCGGTGCCGAAATGCGTCAACCTGCCGTTGCGGATGATCGGTTCGGTCGATCTTGCGATGCACGCCAACGGCACCGGCGATGTGCCGCTGGTTATCGCCGGGCCGGCCAAGCTGGGCATTATCGCGCTGTGGCCCCACGCGCGGCCGTGGAAGATCGTTACGCCGCAACCGATGTTGCGCGCCATTCCCGACGCGCAGAATGTCGCAGCCTTGGTCGCGCGGGCCTGCTGGGCGGTCAATCCGCAGGGCAGCCTCGGGACCCAGGCGCCAGTGCAACGCACCCCCTCCTTTGCAGAGGCGATTGAAGCATGACCGCGCACCGCCACGCCGACATGCTGCCCAAGGGCACGCTGATCACCGCAGGCGCCTTGGTGCTCTTCGCATTCACCGCCGTCGCGACGATGCGCATCGCCCACGTGCCCGCTGCCGCATCGCCCGTGGCGTTGCGCGACGCCAACCATATGGTGCCGGTCGCATCACGCAACTTGCGCTTCATCGATCGCGCTGACGGGGCGGTGGTGATCCAGGATGCCGACAGGGGTGACAACGCCTCGGTGATCGAGCCCGGCCAAAAGACCGGCTTCATTCGCGGCGTGATGCGCGGCCTTGCGCGCGAGCGGCGGATGCGCGGGCTCGGCGACGGACCGCCGTTCAATTTGTCGCTGTGGCGCGATGGCGAATTGTCGTTGACCGACACCGCGACCGGCCGCTCGATCGAGCTGACCGCGTTCGGGTCGACCAACCGTGGGTCATTCCTCGTTCTGCTGCCCAATGGCGGCGTGTCATGAGCACGCTTCGCCGCACCCGTTTCGACACCCCCTGCACGATCGAGCTGGAATACAGCGACGAGTGCCTGTGCGCGCACGTCGAGCTTGCCGGCGGCGTCGCGGTCGGCCCCGGCGACAAAGTGCGCGTCCATGGCGCGCCGCTCAGCATCCATTTTGGCGAACGCCGCGTCGTGGAACGTATGGCGACGGTCGAGCGCGCCAGCGCGGTGGAACGGCTGTGGACCAAGTTTGCCGGGCACTTCGAACTCAACGAGTTGTACGAAGTGAGCTTTACCGACGGGAAGATGTCATGAATGCGATGAGTTCGATCAAGGCGGCCACCGACGCCGAACAGATGGCCACCGCGTGCAAGGACACGATTCTCAGCCCGCGCTTTTACACCACAGATTTCGCAGCCATGGACCGGATCGACGTTTCCGGCGTGCGCCGGGAATGGGATGCCCTGATCGCCGAAATGGTGCGCGATCCCAACCGGCTGCATTTCAAACGGACCGCGTCGTTCGATGGCGTGATCGAAAGCCTGCCCGACGGCTTGCGCGAAGAATTTGTCGATTTCCTGGTCAGCTCACTGACATCGGAATTTTCGGGCTGCATCCTTTACGCGGAAATCGCCAAGCGCGTGACCAACCCCGATATCAAGCAGTTGTTCAAGCTGTTGAGCCGCGACGAAAGCCGCCATGCCGGGTTTATCAACGAGACGCTGAAGGATTCGGGCATCGGCATCGATCTCGGGTTCCTGACGCGGGCCAAGAAATACACCTATTTCCGGCCCAAATTCATCTTTTACGCCGTCTATCTCAGCGAAAAGATCGGCTATGCCCGCTATATCGCGATCTTTCGCCATCTCGCGAAACATCCCGAACTGCGCTTCCACCCGATTTTCAACTGGTTTGAAAAGTGGTGCAACGACGAGTTCCGTCACGGTGAAGCCTTTGCGATCCTGTTGCGGACCGATCCCAAACTGCTGACCGGGGTCAACAAGCTGTGGATCCGCTTCTTCCTCGTCTCGGTCTATGCGACGATGTATGTGCGCGATCACAACCGCCCCGCGTTTCACAAGGCGCTGGGGATGGACCCGACCGAATACGACCATCGGGTCTTCAACATCTGCTCGGAAATCAGCAAGCAGGTGTTCCCGGTCGTACTCGACAGCGATTCCCCGCGCTTTGCCCGTGGGCTGGAGCGGATGCGCCGCATTTCCGGCGCGATCGACACGGCCAGGGCACAGGGCGGCCTGATCGGCGCGATCAAGCGTGTCGGGCTGATCGGCGCGGCCGGAATGGCTTTTGCCGGGCTCTATTTCACCCCGGTCAAACGCAACGTCGCGCCCGCCACCGTCCGGCTGGTCCCGGCCTGGTGATCTTTCCCCCGCTCCTGTTCGCGTTTCTGATGTGGTTCATCGGCACCGCTGCGATCGTCTGGCTCGACAGCCGGCCGCGCGCCACATACGGCGCCAGCCTGACCATCGTCGGGCTGCTGGCGATCGCGGCGACGGGGGTAGTCCGGGCCAGGGCCGGCGATACCAGCGTGGGCGGCGCCTATACCGCGTTTGCGGCGGCGATCGTGATCTGGGGCTGGCACGAAATGAGCTTTCTGATGGGCTTTGTCGCCGGGCCGAACCGCGCCGAATGCCCGCCCGATGCGACCGGCTGGCGGCGTTTCAGCGCAGCCACCGCGACCGTGATCCATCACGAACTGGCCATTGCCGCAACCGCGATCGTGCTGTTCGCGGTGACCTGGGGTCAGCCCAACCAGGCGGCGCCGCTAACGTTCCTGCTGTTGTTCGTGTTGCGGCTGTCGGCCAAGTTCAATCTCTATCTGGGCGTGCCCAATCTCAGCGACGAAGTGTTCCCGGAACACCTCGCCTATCTCAAAAGCTATTTTCGCAAGGCGCGGTGCAACCCGCTGTTCCCGGTCTCGATCGTGTTGAGCAGTGGCCTGACCGCATGGGCCTGGATCGCCGGACAAGCGGCGCCGGCGGGCAGCGGCGCCTGGGCGAGCGGAATGCTGCTGGCAGGGCTCGGCGCGCTGGGGGTCGTTGAACACTTTTTCCTGGTCTTGCCGCTGCGCGATGCCAAGATGTTTCAATGGGCGTCATCCTCTTCAACCAGAACGGCAAAAGCCGCCGTCATCTTCGAACAAGCGGGGAAGATTAAATGAACTACGAGGCATTTTTCGAGACCGAACTGGCGAAGCTCAGGGGCAATGGCAGCTACCGCATCTTTGCCGAACTGGAACGCCAGGCCGGCGCCTTTCCTGCCGCCGAACAGTTCGTTGACAGTGGGTCCCGTCCCGTCACGGTCTGGTGCTCCAACGATTACCTCGGCATGGGCCAACATCCCAAAGTGCTGACCGCGATGCACGAAACGCTCGATCGCTGCGGCGCGGGCGCGGGTGGCACGCGCAACATTTCCGGCACGACGCACAGCCATGTGCAGCTCGAAGCCGAACTGGCCGATCTTCACGGCAAGGAGGCCGCGCTGCTGTTCACTTCGGGCTATGTCTCGAACTGGGCGGCGCTGGGCACGCTTGGCGCCCGCATCCCGGGCTGCGTCATCCTGTCCGACGCCCTCAACCACGCGTCGATGATCGAGGGCATCCGCCACAGTCGGGCGCCCGTGCACAAATTCACGCACAACTCGCCCGAAGATCTTGATCGCCGCCTTGCCGAACTCGATCCCTCGTTGCCAAAGCTGGTCGCATTCGAAAGTGTCTATTCGATGGACGGCGACATCGCCCCGATCGCCGAGATCCTCGACGTGTGCGAGGCACACGGCGCGATGTCCTATCTCGACGAAGTGCATGGCGTCGGGCTCTATGGCCCACGCGGCGGCGGCGTTGCCGAGCGCGAGGGGCTGATGGACCGCGTCACCGTGATCGAGGGGACGCTGGGCAAGGCGTTCGGCGTGATGGGCGGTTACATCGCCTCTTCGGCGGCGCTGTGCGATTTCATTCGCAGCTTTGCCAGCGGCTTTATCTTCACCACCGCGCTGCCGCCCGCACTCGCCGCCGGCGCCGCAGCGAGCATTCGCCATCTCAAGACCAGCAATGTGGAGCGCGAACGCCACCGCGACCGCGTTGCGCAAGTGCGCCGTCGGCTCGATGCGATGGGCATTCCGACACTCGACAACCCCAGCCACATCATCCCGATCATGGTCGGTGACGCGCACAAGTGCAAACGCATCAGCGACTGGCTGCTCGAACACCACGGCATCTATCTGCAGCCGATCAACTATCCCACCGTGCCGGTCGGCACAGAGCGTCTGCGCCTGACTCCCTCGCCGGTGCACACCGACGCGGACATCGACAAGCTGGTGAATTCGCTCAGCGAGATCTGGTCGATGTGCGAATTGGCGCGGCGCGCGATGGCAGCGTAACGATCGACTACAACTCGGACCGCACTTGCGCATGGGCGAGCACCGCGAACAGACCGGTGCCGCCGATGATGTTGCCGCATAGCGCGGGCAGGATAAACCCGAACACGGCGAAGCCGATGCTGGCCTTGCCCGTCGTGACGAGCAGCCAGCATTCGGCCGAGCCCGCGATGACATGGCTGAAACTGGCGAGCGAGACGATATAGGTGAGCAACGTCACGATCCAGATTTCCTGACCGCGCGCATTGGGCAACAACCAGGCGACCGTTGCCAGGATAAAGCCGGCAGGGATGCCCCGTGCGAAGGCACTCGCCGGGGTCAGTTCCTTCAGCAGGCCCGCGATGTCCTGCATCGCATGCAGTTGATCGGCTGACACCAGCCCTGCGTGCGGCAGGATGATCGCGACCATCAGCGTACCCAGCATATTTGCGCCGAACACCAGACCCCATAGCCGCAGCGTCCGTCCCAGGTTCCGCCAACTGACATTGCTCGCCAGCGGCAATACCGCGACGATTGTGCTTTCCGTGAAGAGTTGCAGCCGCCCGAGAATCACGACCACAAATCCGACGCTGTATCCGAACGCGGCAAGCGCCGGTTTCCAGGGGCTATCGGGCAAGCGCACCATCAGGGCTGCTTGCGCGATCAGTGACAGCCAGATCGCGACACCGGCGGCCACGCCGGACCAGACCAGGGACGCGGTCGGACGTTCGAGTTCTTCGATCCCCTGTTGCCGCACAATCTCGTGCACAACGCGCGGCGGCGGCGACTTGCGCTTTTCAACCGCCTCCCGTTCCGCGGGGGTCATATCGGCCGGCATTTCCTGCTCGGCGGCGACGTCTTCCTTTTCGGCCTGGGTGGCCGCGGTCATGACGGCTGCTTCACCGCAGCAAAGCTTTGCACCACCGACGGCGGCTGCGCGGCATAATAGGCAGCGACGGCCTTGATCTGATCATCGGTCAATTTCTGCGCGATCACCACCATAGGGTCGGGCCGCTTCTGCCCACCGATGCCGCCCCGGCCGCCGTTGCGGAACACCTGCAGCTGGTTGGTAAGATACCATTGCCCCTGACCTTCGAGCACCGGAAAGGCCTTGTCCGCCGCGCGGGTCACGCCATGGCATTCCGCGCATGGTCCCATGCCGACTTTGGGGATTCCGACGAGCGCGATCTGCTGTCCCTCGGTCACGGGCGACCCCGACGGGGCCTCGGTCGACCGGCGCGGCAGGCCGGAGTAATACTTGGCGATCGTGCTGATCTGCGACGGAGAAAGCTCGGTCGCGATCATCTGCATATAGCCGCTGCGGCGCTGGCCGGCCGCGTAAGCGGTCAAGGTGCGCGCCAGATAGCCGGGCGTCTGCAGCGTCAGATTGGGAAAGGCGCCTCCGCCCGCACCGTCCGCACCGTGGCAGCGCGCGCAAGTCGAGACAGGGTCAGCGCTTTGCGCATAGCCGGAAAAACCGAATACGGGGGTCCGATAGTTATAGCTGGCAAGCGGCGGCTCGTCGTCGTTGCGCAACGCATAGCGGTGCGCCGGCGGCATTGCGCCAAACGGCGCGGAAACGGCGCCGTTGCCGTGCGACACGAGCGCCAGCTTCTGGAATGTTTCCGGCGACATCGTCGGCAGCGCGCGCAGAAACGCGACGAGTTGCCACACTTCATCGTCGCGACCCTCGGCTGGCCACGAGGGCATCGCGCTATACTTGACCCCGGCCTTCACAATCCGAAACAGCTCTGGCGCAGTAAATTTTGCCAGCGGAAGATCGCTGGCCAAATATTGCGGGCGCGGGTGCATCGACAACACCACAGGGTTTTGCCCCAGGCCGGGGCCGCCATGACAACGCGCGCAGACCTGACCAAAATAGGCCGCGCCGGCAGCGACGCGAATTGGGCTGTCAATGTCGGCGGGCGCAGCAGGACCGGCATGAAAAGCGGTCGACTGCTGAAACGTGTAGTGCAAAAAGCGCGCCCATCCTTCCGGATGCGGCTTTGCAGCGGACAGATCGACTATTCCGCTGACCACGACAACCACCGCGACGACCAATCCGACCACCCCCGCAACAAGAAGCGGGCCAAGCCATTGGGCTAGTCGAACGGGAAACAGGGTGCGCAGCATAGCTACCGTAACGTGCGTGGCGGCCTATTGTTCCATGCTGGGCAGGTTACTCTTTCAGGTGTCGCTGCGCCCAGTGCAGCCCGATCGCGACTGCGGCCACCACCACCGGCACGGCCACCGCCATCGCGATCTCATGCCGCAGCGGCGTTGCTCCCAACACATAGCCGACCAGAGCGACGAGGTAATAGCTGATCGCGACGACGGACAGCCCCTCCACCGTCTGCTGCAGGCGCAGCTGGAGGTCGGTGCGGCGGTCCATCGATGCCAGCAGATCACGATTTTGCCGGGCGAGCGCGATATCGATCCGCGTGCGCAACAAGTCGCTGGTCCAGGCCGCGCGGCGGGACAGGTCATCGAGCCGGGCCGAAAAGGAATCGCAGGTCCTGACCGCGGGTATCAGCCGTCGCTCGGTGAAGTCGTCGAGCGACTGATAGCCGCGCACCACGCCGATGGTCAGGCTGGCCAGCCGATCCTGGCTCAGCTGTGCATAGGCGCGTGTCGCGCTCATCCGGTAACGGGTTTCGGCCACCAGCCTGGCAAGCTCGGCCGACAGGAAGCTCAGTTCGTCGAGCAGGCGATCATCCTCCGACGACCGTTCCGACACCGCCTGGGTCAGTTCGGCGAGACGCGTTTCAAGCCGGCTGACCGCAGGCGTAATCTGCTGGGCAAGCGGCAGGCCGAGCAAGGCCATATTGCGATAATTGCCAAGCTCTTGCAGCCGGGCGACAAGTTGTCCGGCTTCGTCGTGCTGCAGCCCGCGATCGTGCACCAGCAGCCGGCCGTAGCCATCGGCATTGAGCCGGAAATCGGATGCAATCCGCGCGAGGCCCCCGGCCACATCGCACACCACGGTGGCCTCTTTGGCGAACCAGCGCGGCAAGTCCAGCACCGCCGGGTCCCAGCCTTTGCCCGCAACGAGTGCAATCTGTGTCGAGCGGATGATTTCGCCCGGCATCCCGGCATAGAGCCTTTCGCGCACCGGGTCGAAATCGCTCGGGTCAAACGGCTCTGACGTCAGACCATCGCGCAGCAACGTATAGGTGGCAAATTCGGTGTGCCGTTCCCACACCAGCGTGATCCCGTCGATCAACAGCACGGCATATTTGGCAGAGAGCGGCACGATGACCGTCGACAGCCGTTTCAACGCCTCGATATGGGCGCGCGCCGCGTCGGTGTTGGTTTCACCCAGCAAAGTCACGACCTGCATCATGCGACAGGGCGCGGAAAGCCGGGGCATGCGGCGGACATGCATTTCCGCCGACAAGGCAGCGCGCAGCGGATGATCCTGGACGGTCATGCGCGCTTGACACCTTGCCACATGTTGCCCGCGTCGCCGATCGCGGCGGCGCGGGCTGCCGTCATTTCTCGACAGTCTTTCCGGCAGGTGCGTTGTACGCAATCGGAGCGGGCTGCGCTGCGGCGGCTGGAGCGGGCGCAGCAGGCGCGGGTGCCGGACTGGTCACGACCGCCGGAATTGGTCCCCACAGCGCAGGGGCCTGATCCAGCATGCTGACACCCCCCAGCGGCTTGTTCTGGCCCTGGTGGCAGGTCATGCAATTGACCTTGTACGGATCGCCATGCGGCCCCTTGCGATAGGCGGGGAACACCGACGTCAGCGACGAAATATACGTCGCATTGATGTCGCGAACCATTCGGATGCCGTACCAGGCGGTTGCCCGTTGCGGACGGCTGAGGTTCCACGACGCGAACGCCTGGGTGTTGTGGCAGAACGTACAGTTCACCCCCAGGGACTTGCTCATATGCATCATCAGACCATACGATTTTTCCGTGCTCTGGATCGAAGCGCCAATCCCCACTTCCCGTGAGGGCAGCGCAGCGGGAGAGTTGACGCGAATGTTTTGCGCACCGGACAGGTAATCGGCGAAACCATCCACCGGCAGATCGGAATAGGCGGCGTCCGGGCTCAGTTCATTCTGGTTGTAACGGTTGCCGGTGATCGAACCGGGATGGGGCGCGCCCGTCGGCGATGCCCATTTGTAGTTCGGCACCGCATTGCCACGGTGGCAAGTGTAACACGTCACGCCAACCTTTTGCACATGGGGTGACCAGGTCGAATTGATCGCCTGCGTCATCTGCAACATGCGCCGGGCGACGATTTTGGTGTATTTCTCGTCGGAGGCCATGTTTTCAGGATTGTGGCAATAGGCGCACCCCTGTTCGGGCGGCGCAATCCACTGGCTGATCTCGGCCATCAAATGGTTGAAGCGTTCGGCGCTGACGCCGCCCAGAACTTTGACGTTCTTGTAGGTCTGGGCCGCCGTCGGACCGCCATCGGCCGGCAACGGGTAGGGCGCGGGCGGGATGGCCGAGGTTTTGACCATCCGATTGACATCGACGATCTGGTCGAGGCCGGCGCCGCGATAGCCGTTCTGCGTCGTCTGCTTGTGACCGAGGTCGCAACCGCTGAGCAAGGTGACAATGCCGATTCCGCCGATTGACGCGAGGGCGGCCTTTGTGAAAGTTCGGTTCATTTCGGCGCTCCCGGCAAAGTTGCGGGATCGATCACACCGGTGCCCGGATAGCCCGGTGCATAATGGTGCATCACCGCCCAGAGATACCAGTTATCGACCACGGTTCCGGTCAGCAGGATGCCGATCCCGCCGGTCAGCGGGGTGAGCACCGCGAACCACCAGGCCCACCGGTGGATCGATTCCATCGTGGCGTTAAAGCCCATCGTCCAGCGCCAGAACAGCGCGGCGCGTTCGGCTGCTGTGCCGCGATCGGTGATCTGCTCGATTTCGCGCTCACCGCCATAACGGCCGACCGCCAGGATCGTTGCGCCGTGCATCGCAAACAGCAAGGTCGATCCGTAAAGGAACACGATCGAAAGGCAGTGGAACGGGTTGTAGAACAGGTTGCCGTAACGGATCGAGAACGCCGCAGTCCAGTCGAGGTGCGGGAAGATCCCGAACGGCACCGCCTCTGCCCAACTGCCCATCAGCATCGGGCGGATAAAGCCCAGCGTGATGATCAGAAAGATGCCGGCGGCAAATGCCCATGCGACATGCGTCCCCATGCCCAGCGCACGCGCCCGGCGAAAGGTGCGCAGCCACCACAGCAGCAGCGACGTGGTCATGCAGAACCCTGCAATCTGCCACCAGCCGCCCTCGGCCAGCGGCACGAACATCTTGAAACCCCACTGCGGTCCCGGCGGTTCAAGCGCAAGCCAGGGCAGTTGCCGAACGAACTGGATCGGGTTCCAGTTGACGCTGGCCAGCATGTTGAGCCCGATGATCTCGAACGACAGAAAGGCGAAAACCAGCGAGGCCATGCCGAGTGTGCCGAGATAGACCGGGCCGATCTGCGCCGCGCCAATCTTGCCGATCCAATAGTTGTACAGACCTTTGCCGCTGCGCTGGAAGGAAGCCCCGCGCAAGGGCGGTCCGGCTTCGAGTGGTCCGCGCAACTGGACCTGGGTGAACATGTTTTGATAGCGTGCCATCGCGGACGTCCCTCCTTAGGACCAGATCGGCAGATTGAGCCACCACGACCACCATTCCGGCCAGCCGCGCGTCCAGAGCGGCCCCGAGATGATGATGCAGATTGCGCTCCAGAAACCCGCCGACAGCGCCAGGAACAGGCCAAGGCGGTGAATGCCCAGCGTGCCCACGGAGTAACCGATCGTGTCGCGGAAGAAGGCGTCTTCGTATTCGGGCGATTTCACCGCCTCACCCGGTGCCGGATTGACCGACGAAAGGACCAGCGCGCCGTGAAAAGCGAGCGCACCACCGGTGACAAAGAAGAAGCTGACCGCGATCATATGTGCGGGATTGTAATGAAAGTGCAAGTATTGATAGCCGGTGTTGGACACCCAATCGAGGTGGCTGAAGATGCCATAGGGGAAACCGAAACCCCAGGCGCCAAGCAGGAATGGACGGACGACCTCCAGCGAGACGTAAGCAAAGATCGCAAAGCCGTAAGCAAACGGCACATGATAGCCGATGCCGAGCTTGCGACAGATCTCCACCTCTCGCAGCGCCCAGGACACGAAGGCGACGATCGCGCAGACGGTGATGACCTGCCAGAACCCGCCTTCGCGCAGCGGCGCCAGGCCAAGCCCATAACTGATATCGGGGGGTGCAATGCTGATGAGCCACGGGTTCCACGTCGGGCCGAGCGAGGCGGCGTAGAAGATCAACGCGGTTCCCAGCGATGCGGAGATCGCCGTAACAACGCCGAAAAATCCGACAAAGAAGGGACCGATCCAGAAGTCGAACAGGTCGCCGCCGATGAGCGTGCCTCCCCGCACCCGATATTTTCGCTCAAAGCTCAGCAGCGCCATTGCACGTCTCCGTCTCCCGGCAAGTGCCGGGGATCATTGCAATCAGGTGTTTGTCGAGCGACGAGTCCGGCCCTGGAGTCCGGCCCCGTCCGCCCGCAATCGCGCAGCAGCGGCGCGACACGCCATCCAGTCAGGTTCCGGCGGGTGTTGCCGAAGCAGTCACGGCCGCCTTTTTGTGCGGACCATCCAGCCAGTTGTACCGGTCGGTGCTGAGCAGGATGAAATGAATCAGCAATGCCAATACAAACAGGAAGATAAACAACGCGACCAGCGCGCGGCGCGGGTCGAAGATTAACCAAATTCTCCACATAGCGTGGCTCCTTCTCGATTACAGCCCATGGTCCGGGTCTTGATCCCGGAAGCCAGGATTCAAAGCCAGGGGCGCCAGTACCAGACCAGAACGTGGGCAATAATCGCCACCACGGTGAAGATCAGAAAGCTGGTCACGAACAGCTTGTGAAATTCCTTGGCTTCTTCGGGAGTCAGGTACGTGCCTGGTCCCAGGTTGTCGTTTGGATCGCTCATTTTGGTATCTCCATTGTTCCCGACGAGGGCAGGAGCGTGAAAAGCGCTCCCCGGCGGCATCCACCCGGGCAAATTGCCCGAAGGGATCGGTGAACCCGCGTGCTGCGGGAAAGGCTGGCCGCGCTCATGCTTCGCGGCTTTCAGTAATGGCGAGCGCGAGGCGCTCTGGACTCACGGAGGGTTCGCCGGCGCGGCGCGCGGCGCGTTCGGCGGCGTCGCGAATGCGTTTGGCCATCGAGATGCGCACCAGCACCGGTGCGCGTTCGACAACCGCGTCGAGTTCGGTCTTGGCGGCTTCGTCCCACACCAGCTCGCGCTCGATTCGCGCGGGCGTGGCCTCTGCCTTGTCGAGCTGGCCGGCGAGCGGCAGAATGTGGAACAGCGCGTCGAACAGCGCATTGCACACTTCCTGCACCAGATAGGTGGCGCCGGAATAGCCCATGAACGGTGTCCCGGTGTGGCGGCGAATGACCGCGCCCGGAAAGCTGGCCGGGATATAGACCCCGCGCCCGCCGGCTTCGGCCATGTACATGCGCTCGTTAAAGCTGCCGAACAGGATCAGCGGCGGATTGGTGGCGATCATGTCCTTGACCGCCTGGTTGTCGGACTTTGCCCCCGCGCAGCGCGAGACGGCAAAGTTGCACGGCAATCCCATGTCGTCTTCGAGGAATTTGCGGATGCCCCACGCATAAGTATCGGTAGCGACGATGCCGAAACTGGCAGTGCCGAAGAAATCCTGCGTGACCGAGCGCCACAGGTCCCACAGCGGCTTGATCGTCGTGTGCTTTTCGCGGGTGATGAACGGTTCGGGATCAAGCCCGGTCAATTCACCCAGCTTGCGCAGGAACAACGTCGTGTTGGTCAGCCCGATCGGCGCTTGCAGGTAAGGGCGTTCGAGCGTTTCGCACAGCCCCCGGCCAAATTCGCGATACATGCACACGTTGACGTGGGCGTTCGCCAGTTTCCGCACGTCGGCCAGATGGCTGCCCAGCGGGAAGACCATGTTGACCTCTGCGCCGATCCCTTCGATCAGGCGGCGGATCTCGGCCAGATCGGACGGCATGTTGAACGTGCCGTACATCGGGCCGATGATGTTGACCCGGGGCTTTTCGCCGTCATTCAGCGGCCGCATGGCCGGGACTTTCTTGGGCCCGAATTGCGTCCACAGCCAGGTGAGCGCGCGGTCGCCCGACTGCCACTGATCCTCGTCGATCGTGCGCGGCAGAAAACGCTGGATGTTGGTGCCCTCGGGCGTGACGCCGCCGCCGATCATCTCGGCGATCGACCCGGTCACGACGACGGCGGGCAGATCGGGATCGAGCGTTTTCCACGCCCGCTTCATCGCGCCTTCGGTGCCGTCGCGGCCCAGTTCCTGCTCGCCCAGCCCGGTGACGACGATCGGCAATTCGTGCGGCGGCAGGCCATCGGTATAATGCAGCACCGACGTGACCGGCAGGTTCTCGCAACCCACCGGGCCGTCGATGATCACCTGCAGGCCCTTGATCGCGGTAAACGCATAGACCGCGCCCCAGTAACCACCGGCCCTGTCATGATCGAGGATGAGCGTCATGTCAGACCCCCACGCTTTCTTCGGCCTTGGCCGCAGCGATGCGTTTGGCCGCGAACCTGGCCTTGAATTCGGGGTGATCGACCGGGGTGTTTTCCCACACGCCGGCGGTGTGGCCGGTGCCGACGCCTTCGAAGAATTCGGTCATGCGGTCGAACCGGTGCTGGTTGGCCAGCGCGGCGTTGACCACCATTGCCAGGCTGCCGGCGCCGGCCGGCCCCATCAGCGGGCGTGCCGAAATCAGGTTGGTGAAATAGAGCGCGGGGATCGATTTCTGCTTGGCGTGCTGCACCACCGGGGTGGTGCCGATTGCCAGCGCCGGGCCGAATTCTTCGACGGCGGCGATGTCCTGTTCCAGGCTGGCGCGATACTGGACGCGCGCGCCATGGGCTTCGAGCCATTCGCGGTCGGGATCGGACCAGACCGTGCGCGGGCAGGCGGTGCCGACATAGGGTACATCGGCGCCGCTTTCGATCAGCAAACGCGCGACCAGCAATTCGGAGCCTTCATAGCCGGAAACGGTGATCCGGCCCTTGATCGGCCGGGCGGCAAGCGCCCCGGCGATGGCGGGCAGGAACTTGTTCTTGGCCGCGTCGATCTTGTCTTGCGCCACGCCGCAGGCATGGCCGATCGCGTCGAGCCATGCCGCCGTGCCATCGCGGCCGACCGGCGCCGATCCGACGACAGTGCGACCCGCCGCCTCGAATTCGCGGATGCTGGCGGTGTAGAACGGGTGGATCGCACCGACGACCGCGCAATCGAGCGCAGAATAAAGCTCACGCCATTCGCGCGTCGGCACGACCGGCCCGGCGGCAAGCCCCAGCGGCGCGAGCATCAGGCCGATGCCCGGCGGATCGGCCGGGAACATTTCGCCCAGCAGCGTCACGGTCGGACGATCCGGGCGTTCCTTTGGCGCGGCGACAGGGCCCGATTCCGCCTCTTTGCGCGCATAAGACAGCATCGCACCGGCCAGCACGTCCTTGGCCTCGGCATGAGTCGGCACACCGAAGCCCGGCACGTCGATGCCGATGACGCGCACGCCGTTGATCTGGTCGGGCAGCAATTGCAGCGGCACGCCCGATGCGGTGGGCACGCACAGATTGGTGACAATGATCGTGTCGTAAAGCGCCGGATCGGCCAGACCCTCGACCGCTTCCTTGATGTCCTCGAACAGTTTGCCGGTGACGAGCGTTTCCGAACTGAAGGGCACATAGCCCACGCTTCGCTTCGCACCATAGAAATGCGACGTGAACGTCAGCCCATAGACGCAGCAGGCCGAGCCCGACAGCACACTGGCGGTGCGCCGCATGCGCAGACCGACGCGCAGCGATCCGAAGGCCGGGCACATCGATTGCGGCTGGTCATGCGGGCCTTGCGGATAATCGGCGGCGTAGCGGGCGAGCACATCCGACTTGCCGGCCTGTGCCGCCGCCTCGCGCATGGTGTCCTTTGACCCGCAGCCGCCTTCTGCCGGCGCTGCCGCCAGATCGATCCGGTCGCGATCGCGGGGGAGGGCTTGCGTTGCCACGATCAGACCGTGTCGTACACGACTTCGAGGCTCGGCTTCGTCACATAAGCCGCGCCGCGCATGTCTGCCTGGGTCGCCGGTTTCAGCGAGTAATCCGCGCCGGTGATGTCAGCGCTGAACAGCCCGAGCAAGCCGTCCTGGTCGAGCGGCGTCGGGCGCAGTGGCGGCGCCGTGGCCACGTTGATCGCCAGTTCCTCGAACAGCGAGGCCCACTGGCCGCCGGGCTTGCCGATGATCTGGTAATTGGCGCTTTTCTTGCGGATGTCCTCGTTGGCCGGGATTGCGGTCAGCACCGGAATGCCGACGGCCTGTGCAAAGGCATTGGCTTCGCCGGTGCCGTCATCCTTGTTCAGGATCATGCCGGCGACGCCGACATTGCCGCCCATCTTGCGGAAATATTCGACCGCCTTGCAAACGTTGTTGGCGACATAGAGCGATTGCAGGTCGTTCGATGCGACGACGATGACCTTTTGACACATGTCGCGCGCGATCGGCAGGCCAAAGCCGCCACACACCACGTCACCCAGGAAATCGAGCAGGACGTAGTCAAAGCCCCATTCGTGGAAGCCCAGCTTTTCCAGCGTTTCAAAGCCGTGGATGATCCCGCGCCCGCCGCAGCCGCGACCGACTTCGGGTCCGCCCAGTTCCATTGCGAACACGCCGTCGCGCTGGAAACAGACATCCTCGATACCGATCTCTTCGCCGGCGAGCTTCTTGCGCGACGACGTTTCGATGATCGTCGGGGTCGACTTGCCGCCGAACAGCAGGCTGGTGGTATCGGATTTGGGATCGCAGCCGATCAGCAGCACGCGCTTGCCCTGCTGCGCCATCATATAGCTGAGATTGGCGAGCGCGAACGACTTGCCGCTGCCGCCCTTGCCATAGATCGCAATGATCTGGGTTTCTTTGGTAATCGGACCGGTGTGAACGGGATCGGGCTCTTCATACGCTTCGTCGCGCAATTGGCCCGGATCGAGCATGCTCATATTTCACTCCAATCAAGGACCATTTTCAGACAGTCGGGGTCGTCGAACGCTTGCGGGTACGCGTCGGCTGCTTCCGCCGCCGGGCGTACGTGGCTGATCAGGCCGCCCAGATGCAGGTTGCCGACGCCGATGAGAGCGGTGGTTGCCGCAATGTCGGCCGGCGTGAACTCGGCGGCGATCCGCAACCGGGCCTCGCGCATGAAAGCGGGCGGAAAGGCGAACGACAGGCGATCGTAAAAGCCTGCCAGAACGATCTCGCCCCCTTTGCCCAGGCGCGGGATCAACATGTCGAGCAAGTCGGGCGCCCCGCTCGCATCGCAGATCGTGCGATAGTCGCGACGGTCGTCCGTTGCAGGATCGATCACGGTGTAACCTTCGGCACCATCGCGACGCGCCGGATTGGTTTCCCACACGAGCGGCGGCGGCGCGCCGATGGCGAGTGCCTGCCGCGCGAGCAGGCGGCCAAGAATGCCGTGGCCGACGATCAGATCGGGCGCCGGGCCACCGACGATCGCATGGCGCGCCGTTGCCGCCAGCGACAGCAGGATGCCGTCACGGCCAAGCGTTTCGTCAATCGTGACCGCGCGCGCCGATGGCAGGATGACCGTTCGCGCCGTCCCGCCGAACAGCCCGCGCGCCTGCTGGTAGCAATTCGCGCCGGGAACGAAGACCCATTCGCCGATCCGCTCGCGCGCGTCGGCACCGGCATCGACCACCCGGCCGACCGATTCGTACCCGGGGACCAGCGGATAACCCATGCCGGGAAAATTGGGCATGCGGCCGGTCCACAACAGCTTTTCGGTTCCGGTGGATATCCCGCTCCAGTCGATTTCGACGCGGACATCGCTGCGATCCATCGGATTCAGCGCCAGTTGCCGCAGGGCAAGCTGTTCCGGCGCTTCCATGATGACCGCCATGGCGTTCACACGCACATCCCCCGTCGTTTGAAGTTCGAGATGAACCCCGCTTTGCCTTAATACTGTCCTTTTATCTGGACAGATTCGATTGTCAATAAGATTGGACAGTTGGATTAACGGGTCGCAACGATAATCCGTGCCGTCAGCGGCACCGCCGTCGGCACAACGCGGCAACGGGCAAAGCCGGCCGTCCGCAACATCGCCGCGATCTCGTCAGGACTGCGGGGTCGGCCCGACCCCATCGCAAGCAGATAAAAGCCGAAATAGGCGTCGCCGGCCGGCTCTGCGCCGGGCGTCTGCGCCATTGGTTCGGCAATGAAAAGCGTACCGCCGGGGGGCAGCGCAGCGTAAACGGCGCGCAACAGCGCCAGCGCCGGCGCATCATCGTGATCGTGGAGGACACGAATCAGGGTAACAATGTCAAAGCCCTGCGGCAGCGGATCGGCGAGAAAGTTGCCGCCGTACACGCTGACCCGCGCAGCCAGGCCAGCCTGGGCGAGTCGCACCCGCGCCCGCTCGCCAACCGGCGGCAGATCGAACACGGCGAGATCGAGGCCGGGCACCCGTACGCCGACCGCCGCCACGAACGCGCCCTCGCCGCCGCCGACATCGAGCAGGCGCCGATGGCGGCGGAACGGATAGGCATCGATCGCCTGCGCCGCGACCATTGGCTGCGACGCCGCCATCAGCGCCGAATAGGCGGTGACCGCCGCGCTATCCCCGCTGCCCGGCGACTCGGCATAACGCCACAGATCCGACAACGCCCCACCGCCGCCGCCGCGCCGCAACAGCGCGACCGGATCGGCCAGATCGGCGTATAGCAGGTGATGGTGCGCGACCATTTCGGCAATCCCGCGATTGCCGAGCAGCGCCGCGCCATCGCTGCCCAAGGCCCAGGCGTCGCCCAGCGTCTGAACCAGCCCCAGCGCCGCCGCCGCGCGCAGCAGGCATTGCGCGCCTTGCGCTGGCAGGTCGATCCGCGCCGCAATCGAGTCGGTGTCGAGCGGGCCCTCCGCCAGCAGTTCCAGCAGCCGGGTTTCGACACAGGCAGCCAGGATCTGCGAATAGGTGAACCCGGCGACCAGATCGAACAGCGCGCGTGCGCGCCTTCGCGCGACCGGCCTGGTCAACACAAACCGCGACGCGAACCGCTGAAAGCCTGGGTTCGCCAGGACCCGGTTGCGCCACTGGATCCAGCGACCGCGCCAGCCGAAATCATTATTTCTGTACGAATGCATGTGTCAATTCTATTGGACACATGGTAGCACTCCGTCAATGAAAGGATGCGTGCAGTGCCAAATGAGCGCGTGGTCGTGATCGGGGCGGGAATCGGCGGGCTGGTCAGCGCCGCGCTGCTCGCCGCGCGCGGTTGCGACGTGACGCTGGTCGAGGCGGCGGCGGGTCCGGGCGGAAAAATGCGCTCGGTGCCGGTCGACGGCGATGGCGACGAAAACGGGGCCATCGATGGCGGGCCGACGGTGTTCACCATGCGCGATGTGTTCGCCGATATCTTTGCCGCCTGTGGTGCCGCGATCGAAGACCATGTCACGATGCGGCCGGCAAGCGTTCTGGCCCGGCATGCCTGGGGCGATGACCGGCTCGATCTGTTTGCCGATCCCGCCGCCAGCGAAGCGGCGATCGGCGATTTCGCCGGGGCCGGGGCCGCGCGCGGCTATCGCGCATTTCGTGCCGAGGCACGGCGCATTTTCGACGCGCTCGACCGGCCGTTCCTGCGCCGCACCCAGACCGATCCGATCACGCTGGGCTGGCGGATGGGGCTGCGCGGGTTCCCCGACTATTGCACGCTGCGCCCTTATACGTCGCTGTGGCGGGCGCTTGGCGGCTATTTCGCCGACCCCCGGCTGCGCCAGTTGTTCGGCCGTTATGCCACCTATTGCGGCTCGTCGCCGTTGCAGAGCCCGGCGACGCTGATGCTGATCGCGCATGTCGAGGCGAGCGGCGTCTGGCTGATCGACGGCGGCATGCATCGTCTGGCACGTGCGCTCGAAGATCTGGGGCGCAACAACGGCGTGTGCTATCGCTATGGCGTGCCGGTGTCCGAAATTCTGGTCGAGCGCGGGCGCGCAACCGGGGTCGTGTTGCGGAACGGCGAACGGATCGCTGCAACCGCAGTGGTCTGCAACGCCGATCCGTCGGCGATCGGCGCGGGCCGGTTCGGACCGGCGGCGCAGCGTGCGACATCCTCCGTGCCGCTGCGCCGGCGCTCGCTGGGCGCGATGGTCTGGACCGGGCGCGCCCGCACCAGCGGCTTTCCGCTGAAGCGCCACAATGTGTTCTTTTCGGACGACTATCCGGCAGAATTTGCCGCGCTCGCGCGCGGGCGGCTGGCGGATGCGCCCAGCGTCTATGTCTGCGCGCAAGATCGCGATGCCGTCACTTCGACGGCGCACGATGGCGGTGAACGCCTGCAGATCATCGTCAATGCGCCGCCGATCGGCGACGCCAGCGGCTTTACCCAAGCGGAGATCGAGAGATGCACACGGCAGATGCTCAGCCAGGTTTCGCGGGCGGGACTTATCCTCGATCTGGCGCCGTCGACGGTCCTGACGACGCCCAACGAATTCGAAAGCCTGTGTCCCTCGACGGGTGGAGCCCTTTATGGACCGGCCTCGCACGGGTGGGCGGCCTCCTTCCGCCGGCAGGGCAGCCGGACACGGATCCCTGGGCTCTATTGCGCGGGCGGGAGCACCCATCCG
>Ga0116227_10001924_pt1 | contig 47288 bp, 30 predicted proteins | sample S1TSphgellanicum_FD_89693 | JGI IMG/M metagenome (GOLD analysis project Ga0116227, IMG submission 89693) | Host-associated microbial communities from peat moss isolated from Minnesota, USA - S1T2_Fb - Sphagnum magellanicum MG | ecosystem: Host-associated > Plants > Peat moss > Unclassified... | reverse complement strand
TGACAATTTTTTTTTTTTTTTTTTTTTTTTTTTTTTTTTTTTTTTTTTTTTTTTTTTTTTTTTTTTTTTTTTTTTTTTTTTTTTTTTTTTATTTTTATAAAAATATTTTTGGGGGGGGGGGGGGGGGGGGGGGTGGGGTAATCTTTTGACAATTGTTGTCCCTACTTTGTCATTTATCGCTTCTCCTTGAGTCATGAACTTCTCATGTTTGATCACTTGTTGCCTCTCATACTCCATCACTTGCCGCCTCTCCCCAAGCCATAATCATCATTGGCCTTTTTTTTACACCTCATCCCTTGAGCTTCTATTTTAAAGTTCAAGTGTGAAGCTACATAGGTGGGGAGGCATTTTCAAGAAGTTACTTGTGCTTTGTTCCTATCATGGAACTACAATTTCCAAACCTCAAACCTTTATTTCCCAAACGTTTAACTATCACACTTTGCCACTATTAAATGCAAGGTGGTGTGAAGTTTGATCTATATTGCTAATTCATTTTCTCATTTGTTCCATCCTTTTACTAAAGGTGATGGCTTCTTCTTCATGTTTTATCATGAATGTTAATCTTGATATCAATTCTATCAACAAAATCCTTCCAACATTTACAAGATATGACAACAACTATTATATTGACAATATGTAACCTACCCACAAATGTGGGGAGTTGGAGATTCTAGAGTATGTTGGTGTTGATGAACCACATTTCATTGTATTGCATTAAAAAAATTTGTAAAATTTTTTTTTTTTAGAAGTTGCAGTATTGTAGTTCACCTACATGGGCATTTAACTAATCAACATATAGATCTTTTTCAAAATCAAATCATGAGATTTAGTATTTTCCAAAGTGATATAGTTCCTTTTGAAATCTTGGCAATGCACACTAGATGTAAGAAAGGTTTCATTACATATTATAAATCTAATGACATAACACCCATGAAAAAAATGTTGATTTTTACTGCTTTGCCTTAATAAAAAAATTGTTAGAAATGCCCCAAGATTTACACTTGATCATGAACCCAATAAAAAGAATCCACATGTCTATTTCCATTTACAATATTTGGTTTTTTCTTTATTACTAATAAGATCAAAAAAGGTGATGCGACAAAAGTGGGTTTTTTGGAGGATCTAATGTTGTTTGTAGTCAAAAGACTCCAATTTATGAAGATTGAGTCCATTTAGGTCCAAAGGTTAGCATATACATTGTGTCCACAAATTGTCTTCCCATCTAGGAAGGCTTTTGATGAAAATATTTTTCCTAGCTTTGTTGGAAAAATGATGACTATTTATGTGTAACTTGTATTGGTTAATTATTTGTCCACTGCCTACACATTTGATTTATGGATGTCAAGAGGTGTGTGTCTTTTTGTTGTTGGCAACTTTATTTCAAGTGATTAGGAAGCAAAACATGTTACTTTTGGGTTGTTTGAGGTGATGGACACTAGTAGTGTAATTATGGTTTAAACATTGCTACAACTATTGGATAGGTTTTTCTTAACTCAAAAAATTGTTGCTTATGTGAAGGATGAAGGGACCAACTTGTAAACCTTTAAGTTTGGGGCATGCATTTTCAAACATGTGCCAATATGCTACTACACATGTTTGTTGGTCTAACATGTGCATCAAAGATATTCAAGGTGTTATCTAGAAATGTATTACATGGCTCAAAACTTTTGGCAAGGGCATGCAAGCATGCAAACATAGGACAAAACTTTCATTGAATCTATATTGAAGTCTAACAAACTAAACACACCTGTGAAAACAAGGGAAACAAAAGTTTTGATTATTTTTTGTCCCTTGTTTTGTGGTTTTAGAACGAACATACATGCATTTTGTGGTTCACAAATATTGATTACTTTGTTTATGTTGTTGATTGCAAAATTGCAAGTCAAGTATTGTTGTTTCAAGATGTATGTCTTGATTTTTCCAAACAACATTGCATTGTGCTACAATTGACAATCTATGACATTATAAAATCATGTAACATCTCCAAGAACCTAGGCTATATGTGAAGTCGTGGTGAAATTTTTGTCTCCAATTGTCATTGGTTTTGTTTTGAACTAAAGTTATGGACATTGGTTATTGGTCGATGTGTTGTAATTTATCATACCAACTTGTTGAAACATTTGGGAAGAGTTAGAATTCCAAATTGTTCTTGACAACCTTGCTAAAAAGGAATTTTTTGTCATGAGTCAAAAGAGTTCATCCACATGAAACAACAAATTTTGGAGGTTTTACTTTCCATTTTTTTTTGGCATCCATTTGATAGGAAAAAACGTCATGACATGTTGGCTTTGATGTTCAATCCAAGGTTTAAAATCATGTAGTTGGTCACCATATATTTAGGTCAAAAAATGTTGTTGATGTGGTTGTTGAATATGATGAATTTTTTTTGTTGCCTTTATTAATGGACACAAACAAGTTGATATTTGGCAATGTCGAAGAAGTTGAAAATCTTCAATCAAAAATCAATTTTGAAAATATGTTTCACATCACAATGACGAGTACATAAACTTCTAGGGACCTCATGTCAAGAAAGCCTATTGGATTTCATTGACATCCTATTGAAGCATAAAATTGCAAATGTGTTTTGGTGGCACAAAAAAAAAAAAGTTTCCAATCATTGAAATACTAGTGCAATATATTATTGGCATCCTAGTTAGCCAAATCAAAATAGAATGTATTCTTTTCATTGTTGGCATTTTGATTGCACTTCATAGATGCCATGTCCAAACAAACAATATGGACAAGTTGATATTTGTCAACAAAAATTGACTATTCAACCCACAATTTGGCTACTTGAAACCTATTGACTTTGCATTTGTATGTGAGGTGGAATTTGATCATTTGATGGCATAGTTAAAAGTTGAATTTTGAAAACGAAATTGAAGGTGAAATTTTTTGGGCTTGCATGTTTTTTTTAATTTCATTTTTTTTCTATGTGTAGGTGGTTGATGATTGATGGGCTTGTTTGTGCTTTGTGTTAGGTTGAAAATTGAAGATGATGAATTGAACCATCAATCAAGGTGACAAATTTTGAGCAAATTTTTCCATGGTTCCACACTCTGAAGGGGTTGATTGTTTGAAATTTTGGAGTGCAAAATGGTAAAAGTCTAACTATTGTGTTTTGTATGTTCTACCTATATATCTTTGATTTCATTAGTCTTGGTGTCTTGCTTGGGGGTTTGTTAAATGTGTTTTTTTTTTAAAATTTCTATTTCTTGTGGGTGTTTGTGTTTGTTGTGTCTTCAATTTTATGTTAGTCATGTGTAGCCCAATACGATATATATATATAATTTTTATAAAAAAAAACTGACTTTACCTGAAGCCACCAAAAATGTCAAGTCTTACTCGTTTCTTGGGTTTTGGTGTATTTGATTTTATGTTAATGTCTCCTGAAAATCCATAGTGTTTTGGAAATCTATTGGGATTGATGTGTCTTGGAAGTCTACTACAACTCTTATGTCTTCTATGGGTCTATCTATTATGGTTTGTGTCATATGTATTATGTTTGTGTATCATGCATGTCTTTGTGTCTTATGTTTCCAATCTCCAATTTGTTGGTAATTTTCCACAATGTTTATCAAAGGCCAGATGAAAGATGGAACGAAGGAGTTGCCTAAAACTTAGAACCATACAATGTGACAAAACTTTCATTCTAATTCACAACTTGGGTTAGCCTTGGAGCTTAAAGTAATGTTTGTGTAATAAAATTTCCAAAGAAATAATATGAATTTCTTAAAAACTTGAGGTTCCACCATGACCTTGAGATTCTTTGAGGTTGTTTGTTCTTGTAAATGTGTTCTACAAACCATGTCTTTAAATTTCAAAACTTGTGAATGTGCTTTGTGCTTTGCTTCCAAAATGCAAAGAACAAGGCTTTGTAATTTGTCAAAGACCCAAGACTTGTTTCTCAATAGGGATTTGTCAAATATCATTGTAAAATAACCTGAGTATAGTTGTATAGTTGTAAAGGTTTTTGTGAAAGAATCAAGATGTGTACCTAGTTAAATCACATACCCAAACCCCTGTCGCCATCTCATAACCGCTCATCACTGGGTTTCTCGAAACCAGACTTGGGTGATTCTCTAAAACCTAATAATTCAGACAACCAAGTAATTAAAACCAAGAAATGTTAGATTTGGACTCAGAGACCTTGATTTTGTATAAGCATGGCTAATATTTAGAAGCAATTTAGATGAGATTTGGGGTTTTTACCATGGTATGAGTGTGGGTGCTGGTACACCCAAGGCCACCTTTACAAGGCCATGGGATCATATATAGTCTCCACACCTGGTATTGTTAGGCCTTGGGTGAACCAGCACCTATACCAATACTGAGGTAAAACCCCAAAAAACAATTGGGTTGCTTATAAACATCCTGTCCTTAGACTAAATCAGGGGTCTCTGAGTCCATATTTAACATTTCTGTGCTTCCATACAAAGTTATTATCTCTAAGAGGGCTCATTCAAGAGGGTTAAGGCGACAGTATAGGTGTTCACCCTGGAGATTAATTATGTAGAGGGTGCCCGAGTTCCTTCACAAACAAACACTGGACTTGTGGGCACTATAATACAATGCAGGTCAGGAAACCAAAAAGGAGCAAAATTTCCATGCTTTGTCTTAGACCTCAGACTCAGATCCAACATTTTTGTTTGCCCTGGATGTCAATCTTGCTCATTGTGGCTTTCTGCATCAAGGGGACGAAAGCAACTTGCTGCAAAATTACTAAATAAGGCAGTGGGCATTGGGTGTGAAATCAGCAAACATGAAACGCCTGAACGTGAAAAAAATCAGGACAATAATGGGGGAGGTTGGGTGTGTTGCGCAACCAGTAAAGCAGGTTTGACAATGAAGTCCACATATGCAAACTCTATCCCAGATTATGTATAGGAGAAGGGTCCGAAAATAAAACCTTCCAGGTTTGAGATCCCAGCCTGAGGACAGTAGGCTGAGGGAACAGGTCAAAAAAACCTCAACCTATCAGCCTTCGGCTGGCATCTCAAATCCAGAAGGGTCTATTTCAGACCCTTGACCTCTGTAAAGACCAGCCTGATTTATTTTTCTCCTTCCTTATAAATATAAATATTTTTAAAATTAAAAAAATGTAAATTAAAAAAATAATTAAATGAGTTTGAAAACTGTACCTTCTGAAATGTGGAAGGTCTAATACAGCCTGTGAGACTGTATTGGGTCTTCCAAGAAGGTCCATTACAGCCTATTACAGCCTGTCTAAGAGGCTGTACTGGACCTTCCACATTTCAAAAGTGAGGCCAGTGGTTTTTTTGGTTGATTTTTTCATGTAGCCAAAGTGGTGATGATTGATCCATTAGGAGATTTAGTCAAATTTGGCTACAAGCTAAATATGAAAATAAATAATTATTCTATATTTTTTGTTACATGGTTTAGCCTTGTACAGAAATCTGAAGATTAATCTAAAAAAAAAGAGGAATTCTGACCATTGAAAATCTAAAAAATCACTTGATTTTAGCACTTTAAATTTTAAATATAGTTCTTTGACTATATATAGAGCCAGCAAAAGAAAGGCTGGTCTGGGCATCATCCATCCTTTCTGAGAAAGAGATGGATGGGGCGAAGGGCAAATGAGGAGGGGTAAAAAAAAGAAGCCTTAGAGCATCTCCACCCAACACCTGCAAACACCCCTTTTCATTAAATCTTGCAGCAGGATAGCGTGATTCCTGCTGCGCTCCTATATTGATGTCCATTGTGTGGTGGTCATTTTAGCCCCTTAAAAATCTTTTTTCTACAATGGATTTGGACGGTGACTATTACCTGTCCAGATGTAAAGACATAAATGGTCTTTGAGTGTTTGAAGGGACTTTTATAACTTTTGTGGGTGGGGACAGTGATCATTAAACACTATTCTATTTTAAAATAAAAGAGTTGATTACAGTTTTGCTGGTGGAGATGCTCTTACTTTTGTACTCCATACATTAACAACTAATGTTGGGGGCACGAAATCAGTAGAGCGCGTTAGCTACTGTCAGTCGTGACATAACCCTTCTAGGAGTTTCTAGGTAAGGAGAAAATGAAGACAAAAGATCTCTGGGCAGAGTCGAAGAAATCCGCAGTGTAGGCAAAGGAGTAAGAGAAGAGTGTTAATTTGAGGGAGACCATGAAGAGGGAAGGGGTTGATGTTTGTCAAATTTCAGGGAGAGAGTGAAGAGGGAAGGTGTTGATGTTTGTAGAATGGCAGGGAGTTGGTGACGAGGGAAGGGGTTGATGTTTGTCAAATTTCAGGGAGAGAGTGAAAAGGGAAGGTGTTGATGTTTGTAGAATGTCAGGGAGTTGGTGCCGAGGGAAGGGGTTGATGTTTGTCAAATTTCAGGGAGAGAGTGGAGAGGGAAGGGGTTGATGTTTGTAGAATTTCAGGGAGTTGGTGAAGAGGGAGGGGGTTAATGTTCGGGGGAGAGATAGCGGAAAGATCAGGTTGTATTAATATGTGATCTGATGGAGACCAAACCTCATAAGGTGTGCATGCTATTGGAAGGGCACGAAGACTTGTAGCAGGTTTTGGGAGAGCACAAATTGTTCAGAAACTATATGTATGAGATTAGTTAACAAAACTAATTTTATTAGTGGGAGGTATGGGAAATTCATGGTCTTGCCACAAGAGCAAAGGCGTTGATCTTTTGCAAGGGTCGTCAACAAGCAAGGGAGATGTTGTGCAGATCTCCAGTGTGATTGAGAGACCTCTGATCATCGCTGAAAATGCTCCTTCAAGCTTTGGACAACTCAGAAATGTGGTGCTTCTCCTTGAACGATGAGCTTTCTTTCCACAAATTTTTTTGGGCTTTTTCCCATTTACATGACATTAACTTATCAGCTTCTGTGTCATACAATTGATTTTTGCTTGCTTTCCATTGCATTGATTAGATAAAACAATATGAAATGAAGTGATTATCATTACATCTCTTACATTAAGGATGTCCCTAGCTTGCTATAACAATTGGAATTGGTGGAATAGAATTTTCTCATTAACATTGACTATGAATATATTGAACTTGTAAGGGTAGCAAATTTCACTACAGATTGTGACTTAACTCAAAGTGTGGTCTTAATCCAACAAAATCATTGAACTTGTAAAGGTTGTAAATTTCACTATAGATTGTGACTTAACTCAAAGTGTGGTCTTAATCCAACAAAATCATTGAACTTGTAAGGGTTGTAAATTTCACTATAGATTGTGACTTAACTCAAAGTGTGGTCTTAATCCAACAAAATCATTGAACTTGTAAAGGTTGTAAATTTCACTATGAGTTGTGACTCAACTCAAAGTGTGGTCTTAATCCAACAAAATCATTGAACTTGTAAAGGTTATAAATTTTACTATAGATTGTGACATAACTCAAAGTGTGGTCTTAATCCAACAAAATCTAGCAACCTATGGCATATCATTAAAACACTTTTGGAAATTCTCCTTGGGTTTGTGTCCCAATCACTTGAGAATTGGAGGCCTTTGTGCCCCAAAATTTGGGGAAACAAAGATGAAATGCAAATGAACCAAATTAGATGGCTTTAATTAGTGCACCCCAAATTTGAAGAGTTTCATACTTAGCATTAATTTTTATTGATTGACATATGTTGTAGGACCTTGGTGGCTTTTGCATAGATTTTATTATTTTTAGAATGATGAAAAATATTTAAAATATTTTTTTCAAAGAAAATGGATATTTTTGGGGGAATATTCAAAAATGTTTTAATCTTCAAAATTAATCAATCATTTTGTAGGCATGTGTTGAAATTGTTCTTCTATTATGATATTCCATCTATTATGTAATATTGACTTATTGAATTATGTTTCAAAACTTGGAGGTGCACCATGCATGTGAATGATCTTGCCTAAAGTGAACCAACACCCATGAACACAACACCATGGATGGTGTGTGGACATGACATTCTTTTTCATTTAAAACTTGTTCCCCCTTTAACCTTCCCATAGTTAAGGGATCTAAAAAATGTGTTAAGGGTTTTAAAATTAGGGTTCATCCAACTAAATGACCTTAAAACAAGAAAACATGAGCATGGTGCATTTGTGGGTGTTGGGTTATTTGTAGTCATTTGACTTTTTGAAGGGAAACTAACAAGCCTCACAAATTTGCAAATTCACCATTGAATCCAAAGTTAGTTGAAAATGATCAAGCAAGATAGATGTGATATTTCCCAATTCATTATTATTATATTTTTGTTAAACTTGATATCTTCAATTATGTAACTTCTTTTTGTTTAATTACTAAGATTTGTACATTGTTTTTTTTTTATAGTCAAATAATTTTCAAGAGGTATTTGAAGAGTTATATTGATTTTTTCCCATTCCCTTTGCAGATATATCCAGTGCATGATTTAAATCCTAGTTGTACTTCCAAAAATCCAAATTTGACTATCATTTTTTTTCATGGGATTGCTTATGGCACAAATGATGAATGGAAGGAAACATGGACAACACGCCCCACCAATGATAAAGAAGAATGCATATGTTGGCCAGAAAAATGGCTACCTAAGGACTTGAAAGATGATGTTCGAATTTTATCACTATCTTATGATTCTAACATTGTGGCAAGTGTCCACAATGATGTGACCGAAATTGGCAAGAACCTCGTTCAAAGTTTGGTTAAAAATTCAAGGTGTGATAATCATCCCTATTCATGAGCATATTATTCCTCCTTTTGTACTTCAATTGAGTATAATTGCTTGCATTTTAAAATATTTTTCATGTTGTGCATGAATAAATTGTTCACATGTGGTATTATTATGTTACACACCAAGAAGTTTGATTTTTTTTAAATTGTTATATTCATGTATGAGAACATGAAATGGGGCTTGGATGCCAACACTTTGTTGAAGGTTGTAATTTGATTTTGGTGGCAATTTATGATTGGAACTTTTTGAAGGTTTATTTTTGATAATGCAACTAAAGTCAACTACATATATATTAAAAAGATAGAAAATTTGCATCCATTTCATAGGAAATTTTAATTTGAAAACAAGTGTATATCATAATTTCATTTTTTTAGGATCGTTATTTCAATGATATTTTCAAGATAACACATAAAAGATGATTTGGACATTAACACATAAATGTAAACACCTACATGTTTGTGCATAACAACTTCTTTACCAAAACATGGTTATAACATTTTAAAAGTAGATTAGTGGAGTTAGGAAACATGAAAATTGAAACAAATATATTTTGGACTTATAACTTAGGTCATGGTTAAATTGGTAAATTGCCCCAAGTATAATTTGGTAGTGTAACTTCTTGCATATGTGGGTATTGATTACCATTAAACATGTTGATGATGGATTTTTGGGGCATTTTCATGTTGTGTAGTTATCAAACCCTTTGGGATGGACCAGTGGTATTGGTTGCTTATAGTTTCGGATGTCTCGTACTCAAAAGCTTAGTGATTGAAGCTCACAAACATGTGTATCAGAGGCAAGTGAATAATTTGGATGTTGAAATACAAAAATGTTGTAAAACATTTTTGAACAATGTTAAAGGTGCAGTATTTTATGGTGTACCACATGCTAGTGGTACCCAAGATCTATCAAAATACTTTTCTTGGCAATGTCAACAAATTCACACATTCAACAAGTGCACAACCCAATCTAATCTTTTGAAAAATTTGGAATCTTTCAACTTACAATTGGAGCAACTTTCAGTGGATTTTAAGAATGCTATTCATGAAGACCTCAACATTTATGCATTTGGTGAAGGATTACCTCTCGACATGAAATGGGTAAAATTTTCACCTATCCAAATTCAAAGCTATTCAACTAGGTTCATTAGTTGAACATTTTTATATTATCATAACTTGTGTTGATTATACTCAATAACTTTTGAAATTACAAGTAGTGATGTGGTCATGTGTTGTTATGAACTCTATATATTTCATGAATTACTATTGGAGAAAAAAAATTGATTCATTTTAGACATTATGAAATAAGTCTTACATTCTCCCTTCATCAAATTCATTTCGTTATGGTAAAAAGATTTGTATTGAAAATCATAAAGTCATTATAACAAACAAAATTAATGAAATAAAAAATCAATATCAAGTTGTAATATGAATTTATATGATTTGTTTGTTAAAGGGTTGAATGATGTTATTCTACACAAAATATTTCATTCATATTCAAACATCAATTGTTATTAAGTTACAATGTCATGATTTGGTTATGATGATAATTATAAATTAATGATCAATGAGTTCCATTCAATGAATATTTTGCACATGCAGGGAGTTTTAGTGCCAAAGGCTTCAGCTTTTCAGTTGTCAAACAATAATAATTACAAAATCGAGGATGTTAATCATTTGACAATTTGCAAGCCACCAAACAAAAATCATCCAAGCTATTATTTATTGTTGGAATGTTTAAAAATTTGTATGAAGGTAAATCATCAATTTTAACTTTTTCAATTTCATATATGTTCATGGAATTTGATACACTTTAGATCACAACACACAATATGCGCTATATATATATATATATATATATAATCAATTGACATTGATAACATTATGACTCATATTTTGTGAATTTTGACAGAAACATATATCGCTTCCATCTTTGCCATGTATTCATGAGGTGGCATTGGTTGACAAAGCAAAAGCCATTAACATCTTGTTACAAAAGGAACTTATTGTTGGTTTGGTTGGAATGGGTGGGATTGGGAAAACCACTTTGAGCAAAAAAATGTATCATTTGTTCCACAACCAATATGACAAATCTAGTTTTTTGGAGGATGTGAAATCCAAGCACATCAATGATGTCATTAAACAACTTCTACATGATTTGTGTGGCAAAAGGTTATGCAAGGATGAAGATGTGAATAAAGAATACCTTGACCAAATCAAGCAATGCATGATATCAAAGAAAGTGTTGGTGATTATTGATGACATTGATGCAACAAAAAATCTTGCAACCTTGCAACTTCTTATTGACAAGGACATCACAAATGTAAATTGCAAGAGTAGAATACTTGTGAATTGTCGAAATTGGCAAATCTTGAAAAATCATGTAAATGAAGTTGGAAAAATGGATATGAAATTTTTGGAAAAGGAACAAGCAAGGGAACTTTTTATGTTTCATGCATTTGGTAATGAAAATCATGTTGTAACAAAGGATTTTGAAGATACATCTATGGAGATTATAAAGGCTTGTGGGGGGCTCCCTTTAAGTCTTGAAGTATTGGGTTGTTTTTTGCGCAATAATCATGATTTACAAATATGGAAAGGTGCATTGAGCAGATTGAAAAAAGGGCAAAGTATAACAGGGGGCCTTGATAATGAAGTGCTTTGGAAACAATTACGCATTTCTTATGATCATTTGGATAAGGAACATCGAAACATGTTTTTGGATATTGCTTGTTTCTTGGATAATTTGAAAATAAGTACAGTTTGCCGCATGTGGAATGAAGATGATTTAAGGCCAATGTTTGGATTACAAAATTTGAAAGATAGATCTTTAATCAAATGGACAGAAGATGGAGTTTTGTACATGCATGAACAATTGCGCGACATGGGTCGAAATATTGCAATGGAAGTTCCAATGAGTCGATTTATATGGAAATTAAAAAAAGAATTTTCATTTTTGCAAAAGAATGAGGTGCTCAACATGTGCTAATTTAATCCTTTATTATTTTGATATTAATTAAAATTGCAAATGAAACCATAAGTTTTAAAATTAAAATATGTAAAAAAAAATTCATTAAAGATGATTAGAAAGAAATGTTATTTTTATTCATGCTAAAAATCATTTGTATTTTTTTATGTGACAGGTGGTGGAAAATTTAGAAGGCATTTCCTTAAGAGGATGTGGAGATTTGCATTCATTGTCCAATAATGGTTTGAAGGGATTTCACAACCTTAGGTTTCTTGACTTAACAAAAGCATCACCAACCATTATGGAATTTTTCATCCAAGGGAAAGTTTTGAATAATCTGAAATGGTTGTGTTTGAAAAAATGCACAATGCAAAAGTTACCAAGTAACTTGTTTCATTGTTCTCAATTACATGTACTTGATTTATCACACTACTTACAAGAATTGCCTACATCTATTGGTCAGCTGAATGCACTTCAAGAACTTAATTTGTCATATTGTTATAGATTGCGAGAATTACCTACATCTATTGGTCAATTAAATGCACTTCAAGAACTTAATTTATCGAATTGTCCCAAATTGCAAGACTTACCTACATCTATTGGTCAATTGAATGCACTCCAAAAGTTTAATTTGACAAGGTGTTCAATGTTACAAGAATTACCGACATCTATTGGTCAATGGAGTGCACTCCAAGAGCTTCAATTGTTGAAGTGTTCTAATTTGCAAGAATTACCTCCATCTATTGGTCAATTGAGTGCACTCCAAAAGTTTAATTTGACAAAGTGTTCAAAGTTAAAAGAATTACCTACATCTATTGGCCAATTGAGTGCACTCCAAGAGCTTCAATTATTGGAGTGTTTTAATTTGCAAGAATTACCTACATCTATTGGTCAATTGAGTGCACTCCAAAACCTTCAATTATCAATGTGTTCAACGTTAAAAGAATTACCTACATCTATTGGCCAATTGAGTGCACTCCAACAATTCCAATTATCGCAGTGTTCAAGCTTGCAAGAATTACCTACATCTATTGGTCGATTGAGTGCACTCCAAAAGTTTAATTTAACAAGGTGTTCAATGATACAAGAATTACCTACATCTATTGGTCAATTGAATGCACTCCAAGAGTTTCAATTATCGGAATGTTCCAATTTGCAAGAATTACCTACATCTATTGGTCAATTGAGTGCACTCCTAAACCTTCAATTATCAATGTGTTCAAGGTTAAAAGAATTACCTACATCTATTGGCCAATTGAGTGCACTCCAACAACTCCAATTATCACAATGTTCAGGTTTGCAAGAATTACCTACATCTATTGGCCAATTAAGTGCACTCCTAAACCTTCAATTGTTGATGTGTTCAAGTTTGCAAAAATTACCTACATCGACTGGTCAATTGAGTGCACTCCAAAACCTTCAATTGTCAATGTGTTCAAGGTTAAAAGAATTACCTTCATCTATTGGCCAATTGAGTGCACTCCAAAACCTTCAATTGTCAATGTGTTCAAGGTTAAAAGAATTACCTTCATCTATTGGCCAATTGAGTGCACTCCAACAACTCCAATTATCGCAGTGTTCAAGCTTGCAAGAATTACCTACATCTATTGGTCAATTGAGTGCACTCCAAAAGTTTAATTTGACAAGTTGCTCAATGTTAAAAGAATTACCTACATCTATTGGTCAATTGAATGCACTCCAACAATTCCAATTATCACAATGTTCAAGCTTGCAAAAATTACCTACATCTATTGGTCAATTGAGTGCACTCCAAAAGTTTAATTTGAAAAAATGTTCAATGTTACAAGAATTACCTACATCTATTGGTCGATTGAATGCACTCCAACAACTCCAATTATCGCAATGTTCAAGTTTGCAAAAATTACCTACATCTATTGGTCAATTGAGTGCACTCCGACAACTCCAATTATCACAGTGTTCAAGCTTGCAAGAATTACCTACATCTATTGGTCAATTGAGTGCACTCCAACAACTCCAATTGTCACAATGTTCAAGCTTGCAAAAATTACCTAAGTCCATTGCTCAATTAAGTGCATTCCATCATGAACTTGATTTAAGGGGGTGTTCGAGTTTGAAAATTTTACCTACATCAATTTGCCAATTAACTACACTTCAACATCTAAATTTATTCCAATGTTCAAGCTTGAAAGAATTACCTACATCTATTGGCCAATTGACTACACTCAAAGAGCTTCATTTGTCCCAATGTTCGAGCTTGCAAGAATTACCTACATCTATTAGCCAATTGAATGCACTCCAAGAGCTTAATTTGTGGGGTTGTTCAAGTTTAAAATAGTTACCTACATCTATTGGTCAATTAAATGCATTCCATGAACTTAATTTGTCAAGGTGTTCAGAGTTACAAGAATTACCTACATCAATTGGCCAATTGAATGCACTCCAAAAGCTTCATTTGTGGGGTTGTTCAAGTTTGCAAGAATTACCTTCATCTATTGGTCAATTGAATGCACTCCAACAATTTCATTTATCTATGTGTTTGAGCTTGAAAAAATTACCTACATCTATTGGCCAATTAAATGCACTCCAAGAGTTTAATTTGTGGGGGTGTTCAAATTTGAAAAAATTACCAACATCTATTGGCCAATTGAGTGCACTTCAAAAACTTCGATTGTCAGAGTGTTCAAGTTTGAATGAATTACCTACATCTATTGGCCAATTGAGTGCACTTCAAAAATTAAATTTGTGGGGTTGTTTGAGCTTGAAAGAATTACCGACATCTATTGGCCAATTAGGTGCACTCCAAATACTTCAATTGTCTTCATGTTCAAATTTACAAAAATTACCTACAACTATTGGCCAATTGAGTGCACTTCAAGAGCTTTATTTGTCTGCATGTTTGAATTTGCAAGAATTGCCTACATCTATTGGCCAATTGAATGCACTACAACAACTTCATTTATCTAAATGTTCCAACTTGTTAGAACTACCAACATCTGTTGGGCAATTGACTGCACTTCAAAAGCTTGATTTGTTAGAATGTTCAAACTTGAAAGAATTACCTACATCTATTCGTCAATTGAGTGCATTTCAAAACCTTCATTTGTGAAGGAGTTCAAACTTGCAAAAATTATTTATGTTTATTGGAAAAATGAATGCACTCCAAAGGCTTGATTTGTTTGAGTTTTTCATCTTGTAAGAATTACATACATCTATTTGGTGAAAGCACAATGACTTAAACCAATTTTGGCATATGCATGGTTCATACATGAGTGCACAACTTTTATACTTCCTTCATTGACCCTCTTGCATTTCTAAGCCATAGCCTTATATAATTATCTTTGAAACAACATAATTTCTTCTAAAATGATTCAATCACCTTGATTTACAACTTATTTTCTTCATGTATAAATATATAAGAATGGTTAATATTAATGTGAACTTTTGCTTTCACTTGATTGATTGATTTTTCCAATCATAATTATGTTTGCATAAAAACATTATTAAAATTTTGCATTCCTTAAATTTTATTGAATAATACAATTGGCTTCACACCATTTTTTGTGTTGATATTAAGGTGTAATCACAATGTAATGACCCACATCAACCTTTTGGTCCTTTGCTTACAAAGCAACTGAGGGAATTTGAATTATTTGATGCCAATATGGCAATAAGAAATTTTTTATTGACCACAAGGATGAAAATGCAAGATTTTAAAAATTCAATTCCAAACGAATCAACACACTTGACTTTTGCATTAGTCATCTAGATGAGATTTGGTTTTCGCATGTCTACCAAGAATTGTCAAATTGCCTTCCTTGTGGTTCTTACATTGTGGGAATGTGAAAGAGCTTTCATGGGAGATCACATAAGAAAGTTTAAAAATTTAATTTTGTGAAAGAAAATTGAATCATGGTGAAGGTTTTAAAAGGTGAAAAAGGTCAAGGTTCAATTTGACTTTTTGCCATGGGATCACATGGAGTATAGATATCAAATTGAAGAATACTTCAAGATAGTCAGGAAGTTAAATAATGAAGGGATCGACCCCAAGGCAAATATTCTTGCACACATTGTGTTTAATGCATACATTGTTGAGGCTTTTTGAACATGTTCTAACAAGCTCAAAACTACCAATTCACCTAGAAACAAAGAAGGATTTAGTGAGGCTTTATTGCAAGTTTATGGTATAAACCAAATCACCAATAATGAATTCATGATTTGGTTTGTGAAGCAATTCATTGTGTAAGAAAAGGGCCACAAAGTAAATAGTGTGAAGGTAGTTACTTTGATAGCTTGGAAAAAGGCTAAAGGAAAGAAGAAACAATAATAATGAAAAATGCATCTATGGATTTTTTCGGGAAGATTGGAAGGAGGGATTTGTTAAATTTGATCACAAGTTTTCTAATTCACCCATTTCCGCCTTAAGTGTTGATGCATCAAATATTCAAGTACATGTGTGTCCATATGGTGTTTTAGAGAGAATGATGAAAAAATAAACGAGGTGCATGTTCTTATGATTCATAGAACAATGCCAAAAACCAAGATTTTGCATTTAGAAACAAATAATAGCAAGCTTGTGATAGTAATCTTGTTATCCAATATCTATTGTCCCATTTCCTCCTTGACTTTTGAAGTTATTGAAACAAACAATACCTTGGGGTGCTCCGTAATAGACATTGACCCTACCTTCTTAGTGGACCAAGGTGAGTTTGGGACAACATTTACCTCATGTTGTAACTTTTGGGACTTTTCTTTTTTTTGCAACTCTTGGACAGTATCTATCATCAACTCTTTGAATTTCTCTTCCTCTTGCCAAACTTAGGGTTCTTTTTTTTTGAGCGATTCATTTTCCTAGAAGGCTACCTCTGCATGTGCCTTACTTCTTGTTGTGAAAACCATCACCATGTTAATAGTCACCTCCTCATTTTTCTTTTCATTAGGCCCCCCTGTAGATTTATGATTTTTTGTTTTTTTCTTTATCATTTCCTAAATCTCCTCCTTCCATGAGCTATTAGTGGAAGCATGTCCTTGTTGTCCACAAGTATAGCAAGTAAAAGTGTTATTAACGGTAGTATTACCTTGTGTTTTTCTTCTCCTCCAATTCCTTTGTCTTATCTATTGTGCTGCCACTTCATTAACTATTATCTATTATTTTTCCTTTAGTTTGTTCTTTAGTTTATTGGGGTTCCAAAAGCACTTCTCTTCTTGATGGTTGGATTTTTTGTAGTATTAACACTCCTTTTCCCTTGATTGCTTGCATTTGTTGTGGGTTTGTCAACCTTCTTCTTTTCCCCTTTCATCATTGGGTATATGTTTAGAATGACCCGGTTACCATTAGCATTAGTGGAGATCTCCTTATAGATCACTACGACTCCAAATGCTAAATTAACGTACTTCGTTCCATACTAGTAGTAACCGCTCAAAGGTAAGGCAATAGACCAACCCTAAAAAATGCATTTAATAATCAATCATTAGTCGAGTGTTGAAGGGAATTTTCCAAAGTAAAGATTCAGTTGTAATGTTCCTCTACCTTTTCGTTCAAATTTTGTTTGATCATTCGCAAGTTCATATAAACTTGTTCAATGTTCCTTTGAACCTTGTGGTATCGTCTATAGAAAGCTTGAGCAAATTTGTTGAAGGTACATTCTAGATGATTATTCACAAAGTTGTCTTCACAAGCTAAAGTCATGTCTTACTGTAACCCCAAAAAGAAGGTCATGTAAAGTTCTCATGTGACACTAGTTTCTTCATTTAGTAATTGTAGGCATCATGTTCAATTCAACATCCACCTTCATTATGATGATCAAACGAACATTACAAACCACAACAACAAACTCAACCTTGATTTTAAACTACAACAAATGATGGATCATAACACTTTAGATTATTTTTCTATGACTATCATGGTCACCAAGTTGTGGAGTTCAACAAACTAACTTATGAACCTTTAATTTCCCAGTCTTAGGCACAATCAAAGTTTGAAAAAAGAATTTAACAAGTGATTATCCCTTCCTTGGCAAAATTTTAAGAATCTTCTTAAAAAACACACAATCTTCTTAAATAGAATAACAATTCGAAGTTCTTAATAATAAGTAATCGTCCCTTCCCAGCAAGGATTGAAATTTGACTAAAATGTACCAAATTTGAAAATCAATAATCTGGCCTTGAAGATTTGATATTTCATGGGTAAAATTTACCCATCATAACTTTGATCCCCAAGACAAGAATGTACAATTCGTCCTTTGACCTCAACTAATAGCCCCACCTTAGTATCTTACATTAGACCACCAAAAATAATTCCAATAGACCACATTCAATAACAACGTGGAACATTAAAGTGAAAATGCTTTTTATTTAACTTGTGGTATTTTATAAAATCAGATCTTTCCATTAGATCAAAGCGTAATTACTAAACAAATTGGGAGGGTAGAACTAAAATCAAATTAATCTATGAGGATATTAATGCATCTATTCATATTGAAAAGTATGAAATCAAGGCTCACACAACAAGTAATGAATTCCATAGTAGACTAGCCGTTTTAATTTTTTAGAACCTCACATCAGGGTAGATGCAAGTTACAATGGCTCATTTTTTGCATCCTTATGGACTTTCTACAAAGTGTACTTTATTCAAATGCCATATACACATTGTAAAATCATCAATTTGACAAAACTATTTATGGATTAAGATTGTCAACTTGAATAAGAATAATTTTATTAAGGGGTGAAATTTAATAAACATACACCAATCATATAGTAATGGACTTTTAAAGTGGACATACAGATTATAATCTAGATTTTTCATTAGCATTCAAATGCATTTTTTGTTATGATTTCATTTTAATATTTTTTTATAGGGACTCAATACATGATTCATGATGAAAAAAAAAAATGAATTGAAAAAAATTATAGCAAAAACTTTAACCAACAAATAGTTATGGACTTTTGAATGATTAGATATGGGTCTTATTTTCAAAAGTTCTAATCTTGGTCATTTTTTATTGGATTAATATTTTTTTTCCTAACATGTATAATAAAAACATTTCTAGATGGGCATCCTTTCATATGGACTTTATTAATTGATTAATCACCACATAGGGCCCACTTAACATTGGTTTTTAACGTTTTTTTTCATTCTAATGTTAATTTTTTTCATTTATATGGACTTTTGGGAATGGAACTCTTGTCGCTTTTAAACCACCATAACTTGCATCTACCCATCATTTCCATTATCTATCGGTAAAGACTTATTATAAACTGACATTCTATTATAAACTCTAGTGCAACAAAATTGTTGGAGGCAACAAAATGTACTATACAATATTTGGGCATTATTCTCGAAATCCAACTCAAATTAAGCCAAGAAACAAATAGGCATTCACAACCGCAAAACAACACAATGAGAAAGCATCCTTAGCTTGGAAATCCTAATGTCCTTAGTAGTCTTGCCTTTCATCTAGCTCCATCCTTTGCATAATTCTTCACGATACAAAAGAAAAACAGAGAACATAGTACTAATCCCTAATCTTCAACACCATCTTAATAGCAAAATTATCCTTAGCAAAAAACCGCTCCATCAATCGTGCTTGAGTGAGTGACTATATGACAATATAGAAGTTGGTTTACAATGCCAAGACAACAACATTGAGTATCCCTGTTCACACAGAAACCCTAAATCCATATCCTTTTGCCACATCACAAGGTCCATTGGAAGTAAGCACTACTTTGAATAACTGGCCAGGGGGATATTGAAAAAACTCAATATCTGGCCAACACTGGTTGCGACTAGATTTGAAGCACAAGTCTTTAATCATCCGTCTATATTCATAACTACTTGCTGGCCTGAAGTTTGTGCTTCAAAGTTCCTACCCTTCCATTCTACACTTGAATAAATAACAACTTAAAAAAAAACCAAGTTAAATGAATAAACCTATGATACAGCTTAGCTTTACTATAAAGGGGAGGTTTAACTTCAAAATATAAAGGAAAAAGAGCAAAAATGGGTCCAAGTCCCTTGATAGAAAACCAGTTGCTCTGGGATCATTGTAACAACTGCACTTAGTGCAGCAGCTAACTAATTGCAGGGATCATGAAGTTTCACTTGTAAATGTGCAGCGGGTTGTTTACTAGAATCAAGCTTCACCTCTGCTGCACTGTTGCTGTTGCAGTCTAACTAACTAAGAGTGGACATAAAACTATGAAGCAAATGTGTGCAGCGGGTGGTTCACTCAAACCCATCACCTCTGCTGCACTCATTGCAGCTCGCCTGGCTACTTAGTAATTTTTTTTTATCACTCATGGCTTCACACTAAAACCTACTGATATCCATCCATATCCATTAACTTTCATCCATAATTCTGACTAGAGGTACAAGTCTAGCAGATTTGATCTAGATCATGAACAGATGTGTCATTGATGGTTTAAGTAAATTATTATAGCTCTAGTTTGTCATCCATCCATCCATCCATCCATCATGCACGGAACTGGTTGCCTTCGAAGGTCTGTCCAAATTGCCAGTGAGCGAAAGCGGCGTTGATGGATGTGACTGATCTGCCATCGCTGGTGGTGACAATGAAGGACAAGGCTTGGCCGGTGAGACGAGTTCCGCAATTCCAGACTTGTCCCCAATTTCGTTTCATGGTTATCCACCCAGTTCTGCTTCCCTTGATGGACACCGCATGTACATCTCCCGCTCCCCCCACGTTGGTAATCAGAATCATGTTGAAGTATGGGTTTCCGTTGATTGTAAAGCGGATTCCTCCGCTCTTTACACATGCCACTCTGTAAGAAAAAATGATTAGATATGGCTAGAACCAAACATTGCAACAACAACTGATCCTTGTCAGTTTTTTTTCCTCTAATTCATTATACCTCACATAAATTTCTCTTGATTTGAATTTCCTAATGAGTCAATTAGCACGATTTGTCTTGCAGATTTTTTTTATTGGTGAAACTTTGCAAAAAATGAAATTTAAATTTAAAATCTCAAAGATTAAGTGATATTTTTTAGAGGCATTCAATCACCTTAAGTGAGAAAAAAATAAGTAAAAATTGATAGAATTCTACATTTGGTTTTTAGTGTGCATCCAAAAATATAGAAGGGTGAATAAAGATTTGTATTTCAGATTTAGTTTTAGAGCCAGATTTGGCAAATATCTTCCTATGGATGATAATCACTTTTTTTAACATCTACCTATGGATGATGACCACTTTGGCTACAAACAAAAATTCTTTAATAAAACATTGTTGCCATGATGGTCCTTGCTATGATTATCACAATTTCAAATGGCAAAACATTAGTAGATTTAAGATAAGTCTATAGGCCGATGAACTTGTCAATGGAGGGGCATTTTTTTGCCCTGTGCGGGCTTCTAGAGCTGTGAAAATGGTGTAAGAAAGCATCCATCAGCTGGATGAACGATCGAGGGCGTAGTGATTTGGTACCTTCTGTAGAAAACAGGAACAATGCCAGCGACTTGTTGCGCAAGATGGTTGAACATGGGCATGGTGAGGTCGAAATGCTGTCGAGGAGGGTTACACCACCCTCCGTTGTTGCTGGGGATGGACCAATTGGGCGGACAGAAGTTGGTTGCGGTGATAGTGATGATGGGATTCCCGGGATGACACCATCGCGGTTGGTTGCATCTGATCTGATAACAAGCTCCGCAAGTCAGCCCGTTGTTGAATAGTGCGGTACTTAGAGCAGCTGTGTTGATGCCGTATCCTTGTTGATATAGGTTTCCGTAGCCACATGCACCTCCTAATGCAGGCAAGAGTCGAAAACAATGTAAGAATTCCGATGAAGAATCCACATTGCAATGACCTTATAATCAGGAACTAGCTTAATTGTCCAATTCTTCCTATAAGATCTTATAGGTTGAGTAGCATTGCAAGGCTTCATTGCCTAAGAACGCTCATGTCCATCTAGAATCCTTTCAGACGATCACTTGCAAGGTGGTAAATCTCCTCTAGCAGAGATTAGCTCAACAATCTAGGCTGTAATTGCCTTGACGATATTCAGCAATATTGCGATATTCAAGAGTACCATATTGAAGAGAGAGAGAGAGAGATCTGATACCCATAGTGCCGCCACCATCAGATGCACCATAAAAGGTGGCATGGGCATTTAACCATACTGCTCCTCCTGCCCCATGACTCCGCTGCACAAAGAGAGCGAGGAACGTCGCTACCATTATAGTAGTCCGGACCAAAACGCCCGGATCAGCACCTGCCATGATCGACTCCATACTCCTGCAATGTCTGATCAAGCGCCAGCTGATTGTCAGTTCCGGACTGCGATATAGAAGAGACCCAGAAGAGATTAAACCCCTAGTTATCGTGAATGTCCCTAGTTGCACAGCCAGTAATTCGATCGCCTCTGATAATCATGATATGCAGACACACACATTTAGGTAGCTAACAGGAAATTACTCTTATGGGTGATGCTGGACTCCGATCAAAGCAAAATTTGCATACAGATGATCTGAAAACCATCCACAATGCGGGCTCGATTGAGAAAGAGGTCCGAAACCAAGCAAAACTAGTTAGGGATCAACTCACATAATATTGAAGCTGCTGCTGCTGCTTGAGAATCTCGAGAGAATTACAGTCTCTCAGAGCTGTCACACTGCTGCACTCAACAACACTTGAGTAATGAGACGACGGCTGATAACGAACTGCGGGAGTTGAAAGTGGCAGAATCTTTGAAGCAGTTGCAGGTACTTACCCACTTCAATATGCGCATCTCAATGGCTATATAAAGCCGCCTGCGCTCCGCAAATGACAAAAAAAACACAAAATAGGAACAAATCTCACGTGTGTTACGTCAACGGATTGTGCGGGAAGTGGCGAGATTGTTCAGCCGCCGGCTCTACCTATTCTATCACGGATCCTTTATTAAAGCCAAAAAAGAAAACCCCAATTCTGATCTTGCTGCTACCAAATTTTTTACTACTGGATCTTTTGAGATTGAAAACAAAAGCTTGAAAAAGGGGGGAAAAAAAAATAGCGACAAATCCATTCTACCAACCACCCTGTTCTTACAAATGGGTTGCTCGTGGCTGCCAGTGGCGAAAAGATCTTGAAGACGATGATCGCGGCTACCTGCTCCCCCTTCATTCACGCGAACGAAACACAAAGTCCTTTGGTGGATGAAGAATCTCACCCTGGATGAATGTGGTTTCTTTGTTTGGCAGACTGGTAGTATGACTTTCTGCTTTCACCCTGCTGCCCCTTCTATCACACGAACCAGACCAGATTATGAAACACTGAGTCCCTTCATAGATGAAAAAACTCAACCTGGATGAATATGGTTTCTTTGTTCGTCATACTTGTAGGACTTCTGCTCCCCCATTCATTCTCGTGAACGAGAGACTAGGTTATGAAACTCTTAGTCCCTTGATGGATGAAAAAACTCAACCTGGATGAATGTGGTTTCTTTGTTCGTCATGCTTGTAGGACTTCTGCTCCCCCATTCATTCTCGTGAACAAGAGCCTTTGTTATGAAACTCTTAGTCCCTTGATGGATGAAAAAAATCACTCTGGATGAATGTGGTTTCTTTGTTCATCATACTTGTAGGACTTCTGCTCCCCCCATTCATTCTCGTGAACGAGAGACTATGTTATGAAACTCATAGTCCCTTGATGGATGAAAAAACTCACTCTGGATGAATCTGGTTTCTTTGTTTGCCATACTGGTAGGACCGTCTGTTTTCCCTTGCTTCCCCTTCATTCATGCAAACCAGAACACATTATGAAACTGGTAGTGCACCAATGGATGAAAAAATCTCACCCTGGATGAATGTGATTTCTTTCTTCCTAGCCTTTAAGGTAATTGATAGGAGAGTGAAAGCTGCCGTTTTCATATGATTTCTTTATTAAAATGTGGCCGTCAAGTGGACCTATCAAGTGGTCGGACTCGTGATTGTAGAAAACCAGTAGTTGTTGGAGCAAGTTCTGCCATTAAAATATCATTTGATTGGCTTTCTGGGTACATTGAGTTATGGCAATTAAATTATTATGTGATTGGCAACTTAGTTGTTTTCAGAAACCTTTCACCACTCATTTAAACTATAACAAAAGGTGTCTCTATATATATGTCAAGTGATTTCACTAAATTTTAAATGAATTCATTGATCCTAGTGAACAAGATTTAGTAGGGATGCGGAGAATTTTTTGATCCAGCAGTGAATAGAGACTAATGGATTGCACCCGCATTTTGTAATAATGTTCAGAGTATGACATTTTGTGAGTTGAGAGGGTTTTGGTTGTAAAAGCCCAGTGGATGTCATTGGAGCAAGTTATGGCCATTGACATTTATATGATGTGATCGGGTTCCTCATCAAAACGAAGTCTTGTGTGATTGGCATCCTGCTGGTTTTCAAAAATTCTTCACCAATTATTTGAAGGCTGCATTTGTGGATGGATATGTGTAGGATAATGCCCAAAGCTGTGGGCATCACTAGAATAAGGAGGCCCACCCAATTTCCGTAATGCCTTTGGCTGAGGGCATTCCCCAACATAAAAAAACCAGCTATTTTATTTCATTTTTTTCCTACCTCATGAGTATCATGGGAGTTTTTTTTTTAATGATGAAAACAATTTTGAAAAATGAAATGGTAGAAGGTGTGGGTGTTCCATCTTGTGAAATGCCCTAAGGTTGTTTTGCTCTGTAGGCTAAGTGTGCATTCACATAGACTAAAAAAGTTTTAGTTGTTAGGTGACTTTAGGGATCGTGTGGAGTGCCACTTCCTGGCACCACAAAACTAATGCTACACAAGCCATAAGATAAGTTACAAAATTGTTGGTTAGGCTAGCTTCTTTTATTTACTCTTGATTGTCATGAATTGGTGCTATTATGGAAGCTCTAAAGGGATATTATTATGTACGTGAATTAATTCACCCTTCTCACTAGATACTTTGGACAATCTATTATCGATAATTATTGAGGCATGTTGTTTGGAGAAAGCTAATTTTTTTGCTGTAGTAATTTGTTTGACTCTTGCCAATTTTGATCCAGCAATCCAGAAATAACAAAGTGTCTTTTTGGACATAAATGAAGTTCAACTCTCAATTGGGCTAAATGTGAACATTCCTTTTTGGTTTTGACTTTGTGTATGCAACTACAATTGGCGGTTTGTCCTTATTAACCCCGCCTTGAATTTCGGTTTTCATTTGTAACTTGCTCTCTTTAGAGAGCCTATAGGTCAACCCCATTGTTGGTCCCGCAAAGTTCATGGGGGTTCTTCTTTGTCCTGCCAAGGGCATGATGAACCATGATAGGCTCCCAAGTTCATATTCTCGTACTATTTTGTGAGCGAGAAACTAGTTGTGGATAATGAGGTGGGAAAGTTGGAGGGGATGAGGAAGGAGGTGGTAAAGGTGGGAAGTAATGGCACTGGCTACTTCACTACCAAGCAAAACTCGCCACTAAATTAGCCCCCCAAATCAGGGGAACTGTTGCCGTCACATAAGGGTCATGAGAATTGCTCTCTGCATGGAGTCTGCACCTCTAGGCTATGTTTTAAAGAAAATTCCTTTACCTTGGTGAAACAAGAACTGATGTGCCTACTTTTGAGGGTATTAGGTGATGGTCCCTGGGAGGGCCCAGCTAAGTGGTGGGTGAGCAGAAGCTGGGACTGGGCAATGCCAATTTTGTGCCCTAATTGTTAGTGGTCACTTGGGAGAGATTCTTGCAGATCATTAGGAGCTATGTGGACTATTTGCTAAATCTCATGATGTTCTATGTATAGGTCACATGCTTTAGAAAGAGCAATTGACCCTAAGAAGCTTGGGGTGAAGGTGAAATCTCTTGTAACTGAACTTGGTCTTTGTTGTTTTGTTTAATTTCAAAAGTTAATTTAAGAGACATATGATGAATGTAAAACATGAATGATGCACGTATAAGTAGGATGAAATATTTTCATGTCGACAATCATTTCCAAATGTTGGGTGTTCTACCTTCATTTTTTTGGCTACTATTATCCTTGTGGTGGTAATTGTTGTGTAACTTTGAAAAAAATGTAAATCATAGACAACCTTGTGAGGCTTTCTTCAAAACAAATCTTAATTGCCCTCCAAGGCATGCAAAGCCTCTTCTTCAAATTTTGCTTCATGCATAAGTTGGTTTTTTTGTTGTCTTTACCTTCTTTGCTATCGAAGGTTGGTTTTTTTGGAACTAGATAGATGGTAACTCCTTACCAAGGAGTCAATCCTCTAGGTGTCTTTTCATAACTCTATTCCTTGAATTTTTCTTAGCCAAAGGAATGTGTTGATCATTCTCCTTTGCATCCAACCTTCCTGCAGTTGGTCCAATCTTCAACCATTGACAACAATACCAATGGAGAGTTTTCTAAAACCCTTCTTTTATCTCCAACAACTTGGATAGTGCTACATTTCCCCTTGTAGTTTGTTGCATGGTCTTCAAATACTTGCACCTACCCCATCCAACATGCCTTCCATAATTTGTTCCATTTGTTTTTAAATGTTCCTTGTTATTCATGGTCTCATGACAACTTTACCAAAATGAAAAGAAACAATGATTACTATTTAAAACCTATTTTTGTTCACAATAATTACCCTCCTTTTCTACTACATGTTTTTTTTCAAATGACCCTAATGAGTCAAATTTAAAATCTTGATTTTTGCAATTAAGGTTCTAAAGGTTAGCTATCTTTCCTAGATTGGTTTACCTTTTCGTCCCCTTACTTCCCAAGTATAGATCTTTAATGATTTACACTTTCACCGCATGGTTTTATTTTTGCACTTACTGTGGTCTAGACAAGAATTATCACCACTAGACAACTCCTAGAAATGAACTTCTATTCCTTTTTCTATTGCAACACACACAAAATTTAGAAGGTCAACAACAAGATTTTTTTTGAAACTTAAAGAATCCCAAAACAAATACCATATGCAAACTTGAAACCCCAACTAGAAATTTGGAAAAGAAATCCATGGTATGGTCACCAAATGTACTGCAAACCCCTAATAATCACAAACTAATTTGTTATGATTATCAAGTAAAACATAAATTAAAAAATATTCTATTCATACCTATGGGTTTGATTACTTCTAGAGCTTCAAAAAACACAAAATTATAATTTGTCTTGAAGGTAAAACCATAAAGAAAAACAAGATAACAAAAATAACTAATTTCATATGCTTGCAAAAGTTGATTACCTTCCTATAGTAGCATCTACATGAGGTATTTATATTTCAAAAGATAAAAAAAAAAGAAAAAGAAACACATAAACTACTTGTTGTCATTTAATTGAAGAAAAATCCAAAAAATGTAGATAATTAATTTTTTACACTACACAATTAATGATTTCCTTTAACTACTTGCTAAATATAAATGAAAAAAAAATCACATACACACATAAACTCTTCCTTTCCACATGCCATAAATGTCGTAACCCCACTTTGGGGCTAAGTGTGAGAATGCAACTCACACTCCCAAAAGTGGGAAAATGGAATCCTTCGGGACTCCCAAAAACTCAGAAGACGATTTGAGGGGTCAAATCTCTTCGCCTTGCTGCGTTCTTTATATCAATGGAAAGGCCTTGAAGCGTAGATGCCCAAAATGGCCTCGCATGGGTCATTTGGATATCTGAAGCTCAAGTTATGGGCAAAAGAAGGGCCGGGAGTCAAATTGTCAGTTTGACTCCCGACCACTAAAAGTCGGGAATTGACCTCTTCCCAATGTCGCCTCAAGGAGTGCAACATGGCGTTGAAAAGCTCTTTACAAGAGCTACAACTTTGGTTCAGACCTTGTCCCGATCTGAGTTTGGAGCGAGGAGCTATGGCCGTCCAAAGTCCCGGGACTCCAACCCGGGACAGTTTCGGAACTCCAACTTGGGAGTCCCGGGAAAAAGAGCCATTTGGATGTAGCCTTGGCGGAGAGCTGCAGAGTATACTATATGGGGGAAGGTGGTGGCTTCCCCCAAGTCCGGGCCGTGGTGAGTCTTGTGTGTAAAAGTGCTCGTGGCTTGTCCCAACACCCAAGGGTGTTCCTGAATGCTAACTAACCCTTTGTGGTTGGTTTTTGGATGCAGATTCAAGCTTGATCTTCTAGTCCATCTTCCTAGTCTAATCCCAGGACTTCTAGCACGCCCCTTTACCCCCTTTTAGTGTTGGAAGTCGGAGCACCCCTCAAGTCCCAACTTTCCGCAACTCAACATAATTAGACCCTCAAGTGGGTTTAACCCGAAACTTGGGAGTGCGTCAATAAACCTCACTTAATGACCTTGCCAAAATACAACAATTGTTTCCCATTCTAACTTCTTCTCACACCATAGCCAACATAAACCCCAAGCTCCCCCTTATGCAAAAAATGTTCCTCCCTAGATTTCCCCACCGTCCATGCACAGATGGGAATTTCATGTCTTCTTAAATTAGTGGCACTCCAAGTCTTTCCCCAAATTCCGCTTCATTAACCAACTCCTTGCCTTTTAGGAATCTAATTTAACTAATTGGCACTAGTTTAGTTAGTGGTAAACCATAAACCTATCACCAACAAATTTTTAAACTTACTAGGTTGTCATACTAGCTTAATTGACCCCGCAAAAGGAGGTGGAATTTACCCTCTAACAACACCATTCTTTACAAAGATGAGAAGGGTTACTAAATTCTATAAAGAATTTTACAAATTCAAAAAATAGCATTTCCTTAAAAATAAGGGAAAATTGAAAAGCCCATTGGAGTTGGTGTAGGGAAATGTTGTAAAATTTGGTGCATAACACGAAGTTGTAGCAAAATTTGGGGAACTTGAGAAAAAAAAAGTCCAAGATTTAGAAGATATTAAAGTGGTTCAAGGGCAAAGAATTCGTGCCATACTCAAATGAATGCACAAAGGTTTCATTATCACTAAATGTTTCTTTTCAATAGCCAAGTTAAAGACTAGTACGAAAATGATATATGCTTTTAAGAATGGGAGTGGAGTTGTTAATTTTTGGAAAGATGAACTAAAAGGGGCTTCTTGTAAGTTTTACAATAAACTGCGGTGGAATTTATAAGTTTTAAAAAATGATGATTGGGACAACAATCAAAGAGGGTTGTCTTCCCAATGGAGTGAACATGAGCTTGATATTTCTATTGTTTATATTTGGAAAGAAGAAAAATATGAATAATTGGTGGTTAAATATAACACTTTTAAATGTATTTTACAAAAATATCTTGTTAAAGTCTTGCAATTGAAAATTCAACTTGTCCTTATGAAGGTGATAGATACAAATTAGTCTATATTTATCCCATTTAAATACATCCTTGATGACATGTTACTCATTCATGGAATAATTGATTGGGTTAAACACTTTAGTTAATCATTAATTCTTTTCAAATTGAATTTCACCAAAGTCTTGTAAAGTGAGATAATGTAAGTTTGTGTTCATGGCTTTGGAAAAAGTGGGCATGATGGTGGAGTTCATTGTGATATTGAAACTTATGTTCCAAGATGTTGAGGTTACAATTTACATCAATGGTAGGATTATAAAGGTTTTTAAAATCAAGAAGGGCATTAGGTAGGGTTGTCTTTTAGCCCCCTACCTCTTTATCCTTATTGGGAAAGTTTTAAATTATGTGATGAAAGAAGAAGAAAGGTTGGGAGATTTCAAAAGCATCATCCTTCTTGGAGGTACATAATACAACATATTTTAACACATTATATTAATGACACGATGTTATGACCTATTTCAATCAAAGGTGTGGAAAAAAACCTAATCTAAAAACTATATTTAAAAGACGAAGAAATGTATTTTAAATGTAATTTTGGTATTTAATAAACCAATATATGTAGGCCACATGTACATTATAGTTTTCAATAAAGATTTTGACCTTACTACTAATGGTTTTTTAAAATTGTGATTACACCTTGTTTAAAGTTATATGTTGTAGGCTTTGGACTTATAAGAATAGTACAATCTACAACAAAAACACCATTGAGTTTTTGAATATGAATATGTGTGCAATTGATTACACCATGAATGAAAGGAAACTACACCAATCTTTGAAACCAACCATCACTTAGGACAATTTTTCCATTGTGGCCATTGAATTTGGATTTTAAACACAACATTAATTGCAGAAACAAACTTATGTAACAAGATATTGATGGAAAACTTTCAAATGGCAAACATCTCATTGCATTAAAATAATTAGCACCATGTGCAAGTTTGAAAAAAAACAAGCAACTCAAATGGTAATAAAATAACAAATTTTCATTTGGTGTATCTTTTCAATTAAAGGTTGTAACTTTTTCACGATTTACAAAATGACTCTAGTCACTCGAAAAGGTTCAACCCACCTTTGATCATCATGTTGTGTCATAAAAAAGTTTGAATACCAAATAGTACTTGTAGCTTTCATTTAGTCATCAAGACTCATATTGCAAGACAATCTAAAAAAATCCAAGCCCACAACATTCTTTTTAATCATGAACTTGTTAGTGGCCAAAAATTCCCTCATATGTCCCAAGGTCTTAGTCTCATTTTCAAAACAAAGAATCAAAAACTCTTACAATTGCATAATGACATGTATAAATTGGTTTAGTAAACAAATATCTTCTATTGAGCTCACAAATGCAAATCATGAAAAAAAAAATGCAAAATAAGAAAATAAAAATAGATAATAGAAAGAAACAAGAGTGTTACACTACAAAAAATGGCTAGAGAAACTAAATAGGTCTACAAATCAAATGCAAAAGCTTTGATAGATGTTCGACAACATGAATGTGAAGGCTATTGAGAACATCAAGAACTTGAATTGCAACAAGAGTGCCACTATGAAAACTTGACCTACTTGAATGCAACTCCAAAAGCTTGAAGCATAGTGAAAGCTCATAAGTGACACAAAAAGCAACTCACAGAGATCACATAGGAAGAAGTGAGTAGCTCTCACAGACAACACACAATTTTCAAATGAAGGAGATGAGTTGAAGGCGGCAAAGGACTATCGCCAAATCATGAAACTTCATCATTTGTTAACTTTCAGCCACATATCACGAACCAAGATGCATTAGTGTATGATGATAGGGGTATCTACCTACAAGAAGTTAATAGGTTTGAATGGCAATAGGTAAAAGAAGTATGATAAAAAAAAAGCCCTAAATGACTTGCTGCCAAGCTAATTAAGCCCTAACACTGCCCAATTGCTGGTGATTTAATGGTGGTCCCTAACTGTAGATCTGAATGGACCTTTAGACTATTATTCTCAGCGCACATGCCAAGACATTTGGGTACAAAACTCAATTCAAACAGACCAATGTAGAGGCAAAATGGTGATTTTATGTGATTGAGATGTAGAACTCTACAGCAATGTGGGATTTGTAATGCTTAAGAAACTACTTTTCTGATTTGTACAGTTTGTATGCCATTTGAAGTACGTGACACATTTAGTAACACTTCAAAGAAGTTTCAATAAACCATACATTTATAAAAGTACTAAGAGCAATCTTCCATACACATAACCAGCTTTTGGGGCTGGTTATGTCCTCCTGATTGGACATCCACACCCCAGTTCTATCACATAATAACCTGCTGGTATCTCATTCTGTGTGTGGATGAAAAATGAGCAGTGTATGGATGAAAAGTGATCTGCATCCATTTGCTCAGCAGGTAATGGATGTTAAGGACAGGTTATGTCTGGTTATCAGCTCCAGGCTACTGGTTACCCAAAACGACCAAGGCATGGAATCCAGCTGCCTCTCCCTGGTTACCTAGTCCATAACCATACTTGGAATTGATGATTGTTTGGAGGAACAGTGGTGTTGGTTCTACTGAAGGAACCTGAATAAGTTGCAGCTCAGCTTGCAATTGCATTCCTAATAATAGTCAATTCAATTGATATCCTTGCTTGCCAATACAAGATGCCCTCTGTAAGCATTTATAACACAACTTGTTTGTGAGTAATGATCATTTGTACTACTACCACCACAATGTGGTTGCTTTGGATATGTCCCCATACTAGAAAATTGTAGATGCATAACTGAGATTTCCACAATGTCATTGTACTAATGAACCCATCACTTTGGACTCTCCAAAAAATCCTCTTGGTACTTTGGCCTCTTGATTATGATCTGTCTGACTAGGTAACCAAGTTCACAATTGGCCACAGTTGTAATGTCTTGACAAGAATAACATCAATTGTATTTTGGACTAATTTAAGTTCATGACAACTCTAAAGTGACAAAATAATTTGCCAGTTTCAGGAAGGTCAGTAGTCATTAGCAATGGAGATAGAACTGATGTGTCACAACACCACATTCAAATGACTAAACAATTCACGTTCTGTGTATGCAGTTTGAACATTTCATTTGTTGAACAATTGGCAAATTTTTAATCACAAATTGCTCATAATTTTAGGTATTAGACAACTAGACACCAAGACTGGTTAGAATCAAATACAAGGGCCAACCAAAAGAATGAAGAAGTATGTATGTATGTGTATTTATCGGGTGTGTGAGTAGTATGCATAATCATGATAAATGGTGGAGATGTGAACCATGATCATGCATGGTTAGGTCACACTTTAAATTATTTAGTGCAATGTTGTTTTCAGCCTATTTGGTGGTTAGGTCAGGTGGTTTTTTTTTACCTGCCTAGTAATAACTCACAAGTGGGTTGTTAGCTAGGTTGGTAGTAAAAATAGCCCTTACTATGTATAAACCATCTACCTACCAAGTAGTTACCTATTTGCCTACCTATCTACCTATATATGAGACTCACTTCTTATAGAATCCGTGACCAAGGTGAAACCAAATACTAACTCAGTTGAGGTTGTTCATCCATAACTGACTTATAACAGGCATCCTGTGGATGGTGTGCTTGTGGGTGCTGGTTCACTGTGTGGCCCTACATGCCCACATATGTGTACACCTTCCAACTCTGTGACTCACATGGAAGCCTATGGTCCCCACTCACAAACCTGATAGACAAAGGACAACCAGAAGGGATTTCATTTCACTATGCACCAGAACTTCACAACTTCAGGACTACCCTAACCCTCATCACTTTGAAGTTTTCCAGTGTGTTTGTTGGCCATAAGTCTAGGCCCTTGTTCCAGGTCACAATTTGTGACACTACTTTTGTTGCAATACCTACCAACCTTTGCATCCCAAGGAGGATTTACATTAAATGGTGACAGGATTTTAGAACCTGTATAAATAGTGAAAAAACTAGTTAGAAAAATGCTACCAAACTAAAATCAGAGTCCAATTTTTTTTGAAATTTGGTCATTTTGTTTCCAGATACAAGGGGATAGTGCAAAAAGACCATTCCCTTTTATTTTTCTCATTCTCATTTTGGCAAAATTTTGCACCAAAACTTAAACACTGGCTCCAATCCTGGAAAATTGAAATTGCAGATCATATGTTTGCAACACTGTTTTCTATCTCCAGTAACAAATCTGCCAAATCTCTTTCTCTCTCACTCTCTGTTTTTTTGTCTCTCCTCCATGTTCCATTGTTAGCTTCTTTCATGGTGGTGCAATGTGGTTGTGGCCTGTAGCCATAATGTCTGAATGATAACAGATGCATTTGTATTATGCATGTACAACTTGATTTCTGTAAAGTCATTGTAAGGCTTCTGACCTTCATTAGTCTTATTACAAGAAGCACTACTACACTAGTCTCATCATTACCAATAATTATACAGTTGATCAAACTTCTTCACTGAAGTTGTGTGGGGTCATCTCTGGAGTTCATAAAGCCTGCTACCACGCTCCCATGATTTTTTTGCAATTGTCTTCTTTTGTGCACCAGTCATATGTACCTCTAAAAGAGCATCTCCACCCATATCCCTTATTTATCACATCCAACTTAGAGTGTTACTTATTTCCTCATCCCCCCATAAACATGAAAAATTGGACAGGATAAAAGGAAGATCCAATTTAGAGTGTTCAGTTATTTCCTCATTCATTTAACATAAACATCAGAAATTTGACAGTATAAAGTGATATGCAACTTAAAGTGTCAGTCACTTCATCATCCCAACAAACATGAAAATTTTGAACAATATAAATTGAGAGACTACTGTTATAATCACGAGGGTTGCTCCGACACATGTATGTTGAATAGTTAATTAATTTTGAAGATTTCCTGTTGAAAATATAATATTCTTGGATATTCCAAAATATTCTCTATTATCCTTCACCAAAAAGAATTCTTTGTAAAAGGAATTATTTGAAATTTCCACATTTCTCTGAATAATATAATTAGTGCTGAAGCCACCACCAAGGTATTCTGATATTTAGATGCCATTATTTGGGTAATTCATTATGGCTGGCCAATAAAAAGAACAGACAATTTTTTATTAACCTTTTTGGAGATCACTGTATCCTGTGCAGGGTGTATTCTTTTTTTTTTCAATTTTTATTGGTGTGATGCTGCCACAGTGGCAATCATTCCCCATAGGAATTAGCCAGAGAGAAAAGTAGAAAAAATTAAGAATCCTACTGGAACCTATTGTCTAAATATGGCGATTTCAGGGAAAATCAAATAAAATACAAAATCCTCCAAATCTGAAATTTTTAGCACATTTTCTTTCACAAAAATCCTTTCCATGAGTAGCACTGGATTTCGATTTTGTGGCTAGAAAAAAAGAAACTGCTGATCCTGTGAAAATATACAGACCCAAACTCAATTTGACATTTGTTAAACGCTGTACTTCATCCAAAGTAGTGTGTACAGGCTCGGACACTGCTGGAAGGTGTGAGATGCTCAAGGATGATAGATATATGCTCCTGAGCAACGTTGTTTTCTTGAGTGAGCTGTTGGGTGTTAGCTCTTCAACTCTCTAGTTCTTGTTTTCCAATATTAGCACCCATTTGGAAATAAGAGTGGTAGAATATTAACTGAGAACTGTCTGTCTCTATGGTTGTTGTTGTTGTTCTCCTTCTTCTTTTTCTTTTTTCTTTGGAGCTGAAAAAAATTGGAGATTGCTGTTAGGAGCTTCATGCATTTCTGATGATGAGGATGTATCCGGTCCTTGTAGTAGCTGTTCTCTTAAGCTCTCTCATGTGTTCCTTGAAGTGTACCTCTTGTGTGGTGATGCAATCCAGGCTTGTTGTAGGTGCTGACGAGGAGCATCGACTGTCCAATTCTCATGCAGTTGAGATTCTGCTGCAGCAACCCAGCTTCCTCATCACTAAAGAGCTTTTCCTGAAGCTGTATCCCAACTATAACACTAGTTTTTACTCCTATGATGCTTTCGTGACTGCAGCAAAGTCGTTCCCCGATTTTACTACCCAAGGCAGCAGGACACACAGGTGGAGAGAGGTTGCAGCTTTCAGCGCTCACGTCCAGCAAGAAACAGCAGGTGGGTAGCTTTTTTCACTCTCTAACTGATCCAGTGCACCTGCAAGCTGTGGATTTCTTTAAACCCTAAACTCTAGACCCTTGGAATTCTTTCCCCAATTAGACCTTGGAAGCACTTCAATTCCTGAAATGAACATAATTATGGGTTTATGAGATTGGCAACTGCAATGGGTGCAGGAGATGGGGATAAATAAATTCAACCCACATTGAAATCAAATAACCAACACTAAGGAGGTGGTGATGGTGATCAGGAGCTGTAACTGAGCTAGATACTGCATACTTTATCAAAAACAAAAAAGAATTGTGTTTGTTGTGTGGCAGGTCTGTATTATGTGAATGAGATTGATCAATCATCAAACTACTGTGATGCAACTGACACACAGTACCCTTGTGCTCCTGGCCAGAAGTATTTTGGTCGGGGTCCTCTGCAACTCTCATGGTAAAACCTAAACCTGAACCTAGTCTTGGCAAGGTTGGTCCATGAATCAACAGCTGTGCAGAATTCCTTCCAGTGATCTTCACCAAACTTTCTGAAGACTTTCAAGTTTTGTTGATTAGGGATCTGATCAAAGAATGAGGCAAGAGAGAGAATTTACTAGCACAATGTGTTTGATTCTTACTTTTCTTCCTTCAGGAATTTCAATTACGGAGCAGCAAGTGCAGCAATAGGAGCTGACATCCTTTCCAAGCCTTACCTCTTATCTCAAGATCCTGTTCTTGCATTTAAGTCATCTTTGTGGTTTTGGATGACACCGTCAGGTAGTATTCCCTCGATCCATGACGTGATTATTGGGAAATGGAAACCCAGTAAAGCAGATAGAGAAGCTGGTAGGAAGCCTGGGTTTGGGTTGACCATTGACATCATCAATGGCAACCTTGAGTGTGGGAAGGTCACACCTCAGGCACAAAACAGAGTTAAGTATTACAAACAGTTTTGCAAGGAACTCAGGGTCTCTACAGGCCCTAACCTTAGCTGTGCATCAATGCAACCATGGGTTTGAACAATATCACCATGGCCAGGAGGGCATCTGCATCACAGATCAATTTGTATTTGTGACCTGGTTATGAATTGGAACTCATTTTGATTCAGTAGCTCAACATCTTTCTGAAGCAAAAATTAAGTTTTGCAACATGCCATGAAATCTATATGTAACTTTGACAAGGTTTCATATTGACCCACTGTCCAGCTATCTGGAATTCAATGACATCATTGTGAAACATGATCTGGGAACTTCTTCTGTAGAAAATTTCTTCTTCAATCTGTCTGAAGCAAAAACTAGGTTTTGCAACATCCCATGAAATCTATATGTAACTTTAACAAGATTTTATAGCCACCCACTGTCCAGATATCAAGAATTACAATGAGATCATTGTGAAACATGATCTGGGAATTTTAACTTCTGTAGAAATTTTCTTTGTCAATCTGCCTGGGGCAAAAATTAGGTTTTGCAACATGCCATGAAATCCATATGTGACTGACAATATTTTGTAGCAGACACTGTTTAACTATCCAAAATTCAAGGAGAAAATTGTGAAACATGATCCAGGAATAACTTCTGTAGACATTTTCTTCATCAATCTGTCATATTCTGTAGATCTTAAGAAACTCTGCACTATGTGGTAAATCTCAAAGTTTGGATTTGCAATACAACACCAAGAAAAAAAAAAATCTTTTAGCCTCCCCATTGACCAACTGCTTGCAAACATGATGGATTATTGGCCCAAGATGCTGCATTGGCACCAAATTCAATTTCATCCTATTGCTAACATAGTTTCCAATTTGATGGCACAGGGTGTAGTTGAAAGATATATGATGAAGATATGAGAGTTTCTTTTGCTCTTAGAATAAGATTGATTGCTGAAATTGAGTAAGAGTGGATTGAAATCACAACAGTGGTGGCAGAAGTGACATGGAATCTCAGGTTTGTCAGGGTTACTGAACATCAGATATTACATTATGTTTTGAACCCAGTCGAAATGTTTCGGAATTCTATCAGGTTTCACTTGTTATAAACCATCTGCACCCCTATTTGTGTTTTTAATGTAACACTGCCTCCATATGCAGAGCTTCTACATATAATCACTCATACATTATATCCAGGCTACAAGCATTCAGACTTGCCTCAGTTGCAGCTGACTACTCACTGCTCACCTTACTACTCACATGCTACTCTTTGTAAAGAAACTCCCCCCCAAATGTTTGCCTCAAGCTGTGGAGTGCCTCTTACATTCAGCAGGTAGTTTTGTCAAACTCAGCAAGGAACAAATTTCTTGTGAAAGAACACAATAGCCTAGTTTCTGTCAATGAACAGTTTAACCTTCAGAGAGTAAAGTACTCCATGGGGCAAAGAAGGAGAGCATCTTTAGTGGTAGAGCTCAATGGCAGAGGGTGCAGAAGTTTCACCATTCCTTGCAAGAACAACTTTAAGATGGCTCAAGCCCATCCATGCCCAGAGCATCAAGTTAAAGGTGATTTTCAAATCCCTTGATTCTCAAGGGTTGCCTGATGAAGGAAAAGTCTCCAAAGTGGTCATTGGTGCTGTGTGGCTAGTCTTGGCTTTCTGGAGTTGGGCTCCCTCTTGCATTCTTGGGCTATCATTAACTGATTCGGAATTGCAAGATTGTGTAGACTGACTTGGGGGTTGGTTCTCAGAGCCATCTACAAAACTCAACTAGTCACCAGGGTTTTTTTTTCAAAGTATGGAGAGTACCAGAATGGCTGCCCTCAATTGGACAGTGGAGCATATTTTGCTAATAGCTAGTTTAGAAGGGAGAAATGTCAGGCTATGTTCTTCTTCTTCTTTTAGCATTTGGGTAACTGGTTTTATTTTCAATGAAGCTTATTTGGCTATTTTGTTTTCACAAATATCTTGCATTTGGCAACTAGCTAATTTAGCATTTAGAATGATTGCTGATAGTTCAACTCTAGATTTCCTAGCTATGGTGATGAAATAATTTTACAATCAGAAATAAAGCCTCAAGGCCTAAAAGAAAATAGCCCATTGCTTAATCACACCAATCAATTCACACTCTCCCTTGCAAGAATTGAACCCTGACCACAAAGGGTCTTGTTCATCCTCAACAGACCCAGCACCTGAACCATTGCAATCTCCACCAATTTCATGTACTTGTTGAGTTTTTTAGTCAACATGGCAGAAGACTTTCTATTCTTCCTCAATCTAGGAATGAGATTAGGACTAAAATGTTCAACCATTATTCCTTTCATAGCGTGGGACATCGTGAGCCTAAAAAATGAAAACTGTATATCAAGTTGATGTGAATCCATAAGGACCATAATCCTTGAGGTGGTCTTGTGAGCAACACACAAAACACTAACTTGCGAACACTCAAATATAAAAGGAATGAACCTTATGCTATAACAAGGTTCAATTAGTACATATTGTTCAATTTTTGTGCTTGTTTTTGTTTTCAATTCCATATGGTCTGAATATTGTTTTCAAATGATTGCAGATGTAACACTGGTGCAAATATGGATTTTAGAATATATTTTAATGTGGTTTTACTCTCTGATTTTTGTAGCTTGTTATTATCACAAACTTTGAATGTTTGGAAAATAATATGTTTAAGTACATAATTAAAGAATAAAAAGTGTCAGAATATTAACATCTACCATTTGACGACCGTTTCTGGGAATGAATTTCGGGTTCACCCATTCATCATCTCAGTTCATATGTTGTGAAATGATGTCCTTCTTACTCTCGAAACTGAAGGAGGTGAAGCGCCGAGGAGGATCATGAATGTTTGATTAAAATAGTTACCTAACCAACATAACTTCAACAAGGCCAAACATATGTTCATCTCTTCTTATAATCCGATAGAAGTACACCATGAGTCTCATGCTTAATAGACAAATGTGATATCCTCGGCAATGCGGTGGTTCTTTCACCCTTGGTACTATGAGAACAAATGAGATCAAATTCAATACAAACAAATATATTCAATATAGACATTTGATTCCCCTAGAAACATTTCAAGTCTCCCCTTGGGAACTAGCATCGTCCTATAGGGAAGGCATCAGTCTTCTCTTGAAGGAACTATTTTTCTCCCCGATTAATTCTAGGGGGGAAACTATCCTTCAGGCATCACAAATGCCTCTTTGGGGATTTTTTTTCCTCCTTAGGTTAGGTCCAAAGAAGAAATAGTTCCACAGGGCATCACAACAGATGTATTCACAGGGAACTATTTACCTCCCCGAGGTAGCCCAAGGAGGAAACAGTTCCCCCAAGCATTATAGTATAGGTCTCTTCAAGGAATGATTTCCTTTTCAAAGCTACCCCAATGAGGAAACAATTCCTCAAGGAATCATAGTAAATGTCTCCCAAGGATCTCTACTTTCCTCCTTGGGGTAGCTTTAGGGAAGAAATGAATCCTTGTGGCATCACAACAGATGTCTTTCCAGGAATTGTTTTCCTCCCCAAAACTAATTTGGGGAGGAAAATAATTCCCTTGGGCATCACTCCAGACATTTCCCTATGGAATAATGGGGAGAACCGTGTTGATGCACCATTTCCTCCCTGAAAAAAGAAACCCCAATAGCCTGAAACACAAAAAATGCATAACAACTCAACAATAGCCTTCTCCCCCAAGGAACATAGTAAAAGAAACTTCCCAAGGGAAATGCTGGTTTTCTCAAGAGTTCTCCAAGGAATCCAACTTAAAATTGGGAAATGGGGACATAACATCCAATTTTGAATAGTATGTTTAAATTCATCACAATTGGCTTTTGTAGTGGGTAAATTCTTGATTGTGCACATCCATTGGTGTTTGAATGCACTGTAAACCTTAGGATAGTTTTGTAGTTATTTTCAATCATATCCCACATCTACCATCACAAAGAGACTCTCAAGCCACATAACCCTATTTTCCCATGTCCGTTAAGTTGAACTAATGAAAGATTGTAAGGTGAAAGCACATTATAATGACTAAAAAATGTCGTCATAAATATTGTTTTTCAAAACTATGTAACTTTCAACTTCCACTAAGCCAATATTTTAAAAGGCTTTCATAAATTATATTTAAAATAAAGTAGTTCAATTGCAAATAATGCAATTGTAAAAGGAAATTACATGTTTTTATTAATATTAAATGATTAATAATATATTTGTAACAAAATAGAACCTATAACAATATACTACAAAGTGTAAATGTATTCTAAAAATGATACAAATAATTGCAAAACTTGATGAAATACTTAGTTATTCATGAGTTGATTGTACCATTTCAATTACAATTGAAAAATTTGATTCATGTGATTTCACAAAAAACATTTGAACAAGTTTTTCATTCAAATGAACATAAGTATGTTGAAAAAAAAAAATTTAAAAAAAAATTATTTTCATTTTAAAGATAACAAGAATTATGTTGGAGGCCTTTGTATCAAAATTCATTTTATATGTTTATAAAAATGTTAAATGAAATCAAAGAAAAATTGCCCCAATTTTTTTTTTCGTGCTCAAAGTGGCTTCCTCGTAATGTCTTTTCACCATGTACTAAAATTCCTCCTTTCATATAGAACCAAGAAAAAGCCTTATGATCATGCATGACTACTTCGATATTTTGGATGTGTTGATGATGATAATTCAATTCCTAATCATCAAAACTTTCTATGTCAAAAGTTTGTTGTAAATGTTTTATCTATATTGACAAAGGTGTTTGACACTAAAATGACAACCCAATTAGTGAGTCTAGGGCATTGTTGCATGGATGTAAATGATTCCACAACACACACATGCACCCATTCATTCTCCTCCAACAATTGAATAATGTTGGGATGAAGCAAGGTTTTACATGTGGTGGGTTGGGTTGCAATGTCGAAATCAAAACTATTTCTTGGACATTGAATGTGAGCCTCAAGTGAATTTCAAATGGTTGCAATTGGTAAGGATAAGGCTTCAACACCTTGTTCCAAGTTTGAAAACATAGACTAGACAATTCTTTAGGGTTTGTGGGTACAAATGCCCTATTGCTTATTGCTTCAAGCGTGTTTGTAGTTTGTGATGTCCCTTTCACAAGAATGGGCCATGGCTTGTGATCATCAATGGTTTTCACCCTTGGGCATGGCGTTGCCAAGAAATGTCGATTTAGTTTGAATTTGTTTCCCCACAATTTTTAACAACATGGGTATTTGTACTTGTGTTGGCATTTGCCCCCCCCCTTCCCCCCCTAATGTAGATTACACTTTCAATAGCTCATCAATCTCAACAACATTCTATGCCCATTCCTCTCACATGTACCAAAACAAAAACCATGGAAATGACAACATTGTTTTGCCCTTTTCCCTCCCACACACCTCATGTCACCATCTAAACATTCTTGGTTTTAACATGGTGGGGTCAATTTTCGAAAGTTGTGAGCATCGACAACTCACCCCCATCACTCTTGTGTGTCTCCAAATTGAAATTATCATCAAACTTGACAGCCAATGATGAAAAATGATGTTGAAAATGAATGGGATGAAAAAACACGTTGTAAACCAAGAAAAGAAAACATGCTAAAAATCAAGAGAAATAATAAAACACATAGTCCAAAGATTATGCTGCAAAGAATATGCCATACTAAAACACACAATCCAAAGATTATGTTGGAGAGAAAATTCAAGTTCAACCCTTGCCAATAATAACTACAAACACATAGCACAATTGTGAAGCAAAGAATTAAAGTAATAGATAATGCAATTGAAACACAAAGAATGCAAATGCAAATGCTTTCCACTAGGGATATAACAAGACACATACTTGGGCATCAATTCAACATCCCTAAACATGGAAATGAAAGCAACCCCTTGCAACTGAAATGATTTCAAATAACCATGCCTTTGCCAAGCTTGAATTGTCCAATTCTTTGGGTAACATTAAAAAAAGATCAATCATGGAAGGTGAATACTAGCCGTGAATCGTACAAACCTTAAACCAAATGGGTAGAAAAAATAATTACGTAGCTTTTCCCATGTTATCATGTTGTTGTTGTCATTACTCAAACAATGTGCCATCAAATTCAATGATTATGCATTAATGACAACTTTTTTCATAGCCATTGTTGATTTGATTCACATCAATGACAAGGAATGATAATGTTGTTTTCTATTAATATCAAATATCAAATGCTTAAAAAAGTTCAAAAAATCATGAATTAATAGTTCCATTGAGAAAGGAGGGATGTGGTTAGGGAAAAGGTGTGTCTTCAAGGATGGACAATGGTTGAAAAAAGATGTCGCCCGAGGAGAAGATGTGTGCTTAGGGATGGGTACTGATTGGGGAGAAGACGTTCATGAGGAAAAGATGTTGCCCCAAGTAGAAAATGTGTCTTCGAAGAAAATACATTCCTAAAGTAAAAGATGTGTCTATGAAGGGGTAGAAATTTTTAGACTAATTAGTACCATAGGCATCTTAGTAACTAATAGTTATTATTGGTAGACTTACTGTCCCTTACCAAAAAGGTGAAACTAGTGGGATTAAGTTGTTCATGTCGGTGAATAGTTGAGGGTAATCTACTCAATCATCTAGGGGATTTCTAGGAAGGGACTAGGAGAAAGGCCCTATTTTCATGGGTCAACATACGCCTTGTGTGGCCTTGTGAAACAAGATTACAATTACATTTGTAATTGGTTGTTAAAATATATAATTCTTTTGGAGAAGTGTGGTGTAACACAAGAGAGAAAAGAGTAGTGGGAAATGTATTTGTGCTTGTGTGATTTTAATGAAAAATGGTTGAAAAACTTTTTATGTGTTTTGTGTGCATTTAGGATATGTGGAAAGTAATACAATTTAAGATTATATAATGTGTTATTACCCTTTTTCATAATAGTTTTGCATTTTTTTTAGAAAAAGGAACAAGGTTGCATATTAAGTGGTAGCCTTTGGAGTAGGAAGTTACTAGCTGTCACAAGAAGGTAACAACCAGTATATGGTAATAGGAAAAGGGGGAATACTTGAAGGTCGAAGTCTATAAATTAGGTGGGACTGTTGCAAGTGGTAAGTAATAGCCATGAGTGGGTGCAACTTGCTACAAACAATAAACATTGTTGGGAAGGCACTTCAAGGGTGTTGCAAATGGTAGGCAATGTTATCAAAGTGTTTACATGTGTTATTAAGGTGGGATAATAGTTGTGAAAGGCTTACAAACACATTAGGGCAACATTGAGAGGCATTGAAAGTACTATTAACCTTAGAAAATAGGTATTCCTTATTAATTCTCATTTCCCATGTTTCCTTTCTATATTTTCTTCCTTTGGCATCATTGGAATACGCTACAAATAGAATAGTAAGTCTATTTTCAAACAACAAATCTTACCTTCTTTTTCTCCTTGTGTGAATTTTTACCTATTACTTGAATAGTTGTAATAAAGCAAGAAGTAAAGATAGTTTCTTTTTTGAACATTAAGGCGTTGACCTTGTTCCTTCAATCTTACTTCCCGTAGGATGGTAATGACCAGGGGCCAAAATTTCACCCCTTTACAATGTCCCTAAGGATGGATAATGGCCAAGCAAAAGGTGGGCCCAAGGAAATGATGGGGCTTGGGGATAAGATGGCTCCCAAGCGAGAAGATTGGGTCCGGAGAGGATATCACCTTTGGAGAAGACATTCCTTGGGGAGAAGGTGGGCCTAGGAAATGATGAGGGCTAGCATGAAAATGTTCCCTAGGAGAAGATGGCCCAAGAAAAATATGTGTCCCCAAGGATGGATATTGGGCAGGGAGAAGGTGGGGCCAAAGAATTGTTGAGGCTTGGGTAAAAGACATCCTAAAAGAAAAGATGGGCAAGGAAAAAATGTGTCCTTGAGGATGAATAATGGGCAGGGAAAATGTGAGCTTCAAAAAATGATGAGGCCTTGGGAAAAGATGGCTTGCGGGATGATCTTGGCTCAAAGAGAAGGTGATCCTTAGAAGGGTGGGTAGGTGACAAAAAAATTGTCTTTGGGGGACTTAACGTGAGGGTAGGTTTTGATGGGCAAGCTGGAAAAATTGATGAGTGGGCTTTGGGGGTTGGAGGGGTCCAACCAGGTTCAATTAACCAGGGCAGGTTTTGTAAACAATGAGGTTTGTGATCTCAGGGTCTGTAACCTTGACTAGTAGGGCATGTTGCAAAGAATGGTGTATTTAATTCATTGTTCCTACTTAATGTTTGCCTTTGTTCGAATGTGTTGTGTTGCAAATGCTTGTTTATTATATAGAAGTTCCCACCCTAGGGCTTGAGGAGGCATAGTTTCGAGATTTGGTGATTCTCATTTTATTTTTTTACACACATTTTTCTATGAAACATGATGTTTTGCATTATATGTATTGAGTTGAATTCCCTCAAAATCTTACTTTTACTATTTTCAATGACAATTAAATCCATAAAAAACAATGTCATACCTTGCTCTCATAATAACTTGCACTCACCCAAAATCCTTTACATTCCATAGAAGACATGACTAAGTCATTCTTAACTCTATAAACTCACTCCTCCCTTTTAAAATACATACCTAATCATTTTATGCCATTGTAATGGGGCCTGAATAAGAGTTGCTTTGTGGGAGTATTTTACACATTGTAAGCAATGGGCTTGCATGTATTTATGACGTCATTTCAAAACATTCCCATGAATAGGATCAACTTTGCCATTTTTACAAAAATGTGAATGTTAAATTATTTTCATTTGTGTTTATTAACAAGAATAAAATTGATCATCAATTTGGTTCTTTGTTCATTCTCCACAATTTAAAACTTACATAAAATGATATATTACTTCAAATCCTTTACCAAGGAGTTGCTCAATCCTTCCCCCCAGGTTCAACCCTCATGTTCTGCCATCATAGTTTTAACCATTGACTGAGTGACACCTATTACTTGCGATTGATGATGTACACACCATTGTTGGAAATTAGGGTTTTAAGCAAGTTTTCAGTCAAGTTCCAAGTGACCTGTATGGAATACCAGGTTATGGGGGTATTTTCCAAAGTCCATTTTGCCAAATTGCAAAGACCACTTTGCTATTTTTCTATTTGGCTATTTTGCCAAGTTGACTTTACAAGTTAGCCAAGTCCACTTTGCCAAATTGCAAAAACCACTTTGTTATTTTTCTATTTGTCTGTTTTGCCAAGTCCACTTTGTCAAATTGCAAAATTCACATTGCTCATGTGTCATGTCCGTATTGCCATATCCGCATTCCAAACTTGCCAACTCTAGATAAGCAAATTGCCAAGTCCATTTCACCCTGTGGACAGCCCAAATGAACTTCAAGCTGCCCACAATTATAAAATTTTCTGGGCTGTCCGAGGCCTGAAATTCTTTCCAATCTGCCAAAGCTTGTACCCCAATAACTCAGATTGCCCCTGTTTTTTTTTTTTTTTGGGGGGGCTACCTCAGCCCTCCTCCCCTCTCTCTGTTTTTGGGTGTGTGAGACTTGATGGCTATTTGAGGATTGAGAGGAGCCCTTTCAAAATTACTAAACTTGATTGGCATGTGCTAAACCCCCATATGAAAACTCATTTTTTTTAGTTCAAGAAGTATGTATGGGACATGGGGCTTGCTATTGAAGGCCATGATGCCCATGGATGTCCCTATTAGCAACCATGATTTCATGGATGAACTTTATTTCACAAAAGTTCGCTTTTCATTCATGAAAATTTTCCATATTCATCAACAAAACTTCATTCATTCACACATTGAAAATTCATGAATTTCATGGATGTTCATCCACGAAATTTGGGTGACTTCAATGCAAAAATATTTTTGTGAATGAAATAGAAATATAGATAATATTTATTAGATGAAAATTTTTTCATCCTAAGATTTTAGGTCTTAATGGATGGACTTCCATTTCATTAGGATGGCTTAACTTCCACGTCATTCATAAAAAGAAATGCAAAGGAAACATGAAATTTGAATTCAAAACTTTCCAATTAACTCTCCACAAAGATGTGCCTTCTCTTCTTTCATCCCAACTTGGGCACCCTCATTTGCACAAATCTTTGACGTCTCATAAACTAGAACCCAAATTCAAAAGAAGGGATGAATAGAGGGTCAAATTCTGAACAACACCTACATTAAGTAAACACCTTACCTACCTGCGTAAGGTTAAAAAATTATTTAGGTTATGTACACACGTCCTTAGTTTGCCCACCTACCGACTTGTCAACCTAATTCCCAACCTTCCTAATTGTCTACCTAAGCCCCCAATCTACCTACCGACCTACTTGTGTACCCAAACTACTTACCTTCTTACCTAGGCCCCCAACCTACGACCTAATTACTTGCCTACCTGGACTACCTACCCTCCTACTTATGCCACCAATTCACCTCCTTAGACTATATGGGTTACAAATGCTAGCTAGTTATCCCATGACCCCATTTGGGTATCTCATGGGGACCAAGGGCTTTTTGGCAACAAATTCTCAAAAATGGACCTAATAGGCACCCAATGAGGGAAATTCCAACAAGGTCTCCAAGACCTAGTCATCTCAAAGACCCTCTTTTCAACTTGGCAAAACAGCCAAATAGAAGAATAGCAATGTGGACTTTGCAATGGGGCAAAGTAGACTTGGAAAGAGGTAATGTAACCTTAGCAAAGTGACAAGGGGTAATCCATAATAGCTCTCATCAAAACTATAAATGGGAGGAAAGCTGGTTGGCACAAATCTAATTAAACCAACCACCATGAGTGGCCCAACGTTAAATCAGCAGCAGGTCTTAAATGCAGGCAGTACAAAAGTACTGCTGCATTTCTTTTCTCATACCTGCCCACTGCCCAGATGCTCGATTGAAATGTGACTGGTGAAGCCTAGACACATATTGTTGCAGGCCAGAATAGGTCTTAGGCCCGCTTGACACTGGGAGTCAGGGCCAAAGAACTTGGGGCCAACTTTCAGCATTTTTGGGTTGCAAATTGGCCCCAAGCTACTAATAAATGCTAGAACATTGACGTCAGGATATTAATAAATGCTGCAATGTTGGCCCCCAGGGTTTCAAATTGGCCTCCCAAATTTGATGGTGTCCTTTTTTCAGCCTTGAGGCCAGTACAAAGCCCATAAAGTTCAGCATTTATTAGTACTTGGAGGCAGATTGGAACGTTTTTTTCTATTTCACCCTTGACTCTTAGTGTAAAGCCCTTAGGGTGATTTCAACTTTTGCACCAATAGGAATGCTGGATTTGGATTGAACATTGACTCCTAGTGTTAAGCGGGCCTTCGTGTCCATTGCACACCCAAAACGTGCATAATCATGGGCCCAAATGTGTCTTGGCATCACTTTTTTTTTTTTTTTTTGGGGAAAAATGGATCGGGGTTTGTTAAGATCCGTGGTTAAAAAAAAGGAAGCGGTAAAGACTTTTGGAATGGCTGGGTTGAAGGACCTGCTCCGACTGAAAACCAGGGGCGGGGG